>Ga0068714_10002422_pt1 | contig 24138 bp, 18 predicted proteins | sample MTBNYHSulfiMetaG_FD_62988 | JGI IMG/M metagenome (GOLD analysis project Ga0068714, IMG submission 62988) | Enrichment culture microbial communities from rom New York Harbor, USA that are MTBE-degrading - MTBE-NYH (New York Harbor Sulfidogenic)... | ecosystem: Environmental > Aquatic > Marine >... | reverse complement strand
TAGACCTGGCCCATCCACTCGGCGTCGCGCCGCGCCAGGTAGTCGTTGACGGTGACGAGGTGGGCGCCGCGCCGCGCGAGGGCACGCAGGTACATCGGCATGGTGGCGACGAGGGTCTTGCCCTCGCCGGTCTTCATCTCGGCGATGTCGCCCTCGAAGAGGATCGTGGCGCCCATCACCTGAACGTCGAAGGGGCGCATCTCGAGGGCGCGGCGGGCCGCCTCGCGGGCTACCGCGAAGGCCTCGTTCATGAGGTCTTCGAGAGGCTCGCCGTTGCCGACACGCTCGCGGTAGGCGGGCGTGAGCGCGGCGAGCTCGGCGTCGCCCAGGGCCTGCATCTGCGGCTCGAGGGCGTTGACGGCCCTCACCTGCTCCTCGAGGGCCTTGAGGCGCCGGCCTTCACCGGCGTGCATCAGCTTGTCGACGATCCTGATCACTCTCGCTCCTGGGGCCGGGGCCGGCGCCGTGCCGCACACGCGGCCGGCGGCTCCGCCGTCTATTGTCGCACAGGACCGCGCGAGCGTCGTCGTGAGGCGGGCGGCGCCTCAGCGGCGACTCTCTGCGGCCGGCCGTGCGGACGCGGGCGATGCGGTGGGGCGCGGGCCGAAGGCCCGCGCCCCCACCGCGGTGCGCTCAGAGCTCGGCCGGCTCGATCAGCCCGTAGTGGCCGTCGCGCCGCCGGTACAGCACGTTGGTGCGCGCCGTCTCGGCATTCTGGAAGACGAAGAAGTCGTGGCCCACGAGCTCGAGCTGCAGCGTCGCCTCGTCGACCGACATCGGCTTGAGCGCGAACTGCTTGACCTTGACGACGCGTCCGTTGTCGCCGGGCTCCTCGCCGGTCATCTCGGCGCCCAGGATGGCGGCGGCGGCGAGCGGCGCCTCCTCGCCCTCGACGAGCGCCAGAGGCTCGGGCTCGACGACGATCTTCTCGTGGCCCTTGCGGGTCTTGCCGTGCGTCTTGTCGTGGTACTTCTTGACCCTCCGCATCAGCTTGTCGGTGACCAGATCGATGGCCGCGTACATGTCGTCGGAGCGCTCGCGGGCGCGGATGACCGGCCCCCGGGTGAAGATCGTCGCCTCGGCGATGCTCGGCTCGGGGATGCTCGGGTTCTTCTCGACCTTGAGCTCGAGCTCTACGCGCGTCACCTCGTCGATCTTGCGCTGCTGGAGGAGCTTGTGGACGCGGGCGACCTTGTCCTCGGCGTAATCCTGCAGGGCGTCGGTGACGGTGACGTTGCGGCCCTTGATCTGTGTTCTCATCGGCTTCGCTCCTTTGCATGGAAGGCTGCCTCGCGATGAGCTGAGGTCGCTGGGGTGGACGAGCGCGGGGCTCGCGGGGATGAGCGGCGGACGGCGCGTGCGAAGGTGAAGGCTCGGGGGTCGGCTCCAGCTTCTGACAGCACGCTCGCGCAGTGGTTCAACGTCTCACCTGTGGTGTATACGTCGTCAACGATCACCACTCGCTTGAGTCCAGTTAATACCCTGTCGGCCCCCGGCCGCAACTGGAAAGCGTCACACACGTTGGCCGCCCGCTGGGCCCCGTGCAGGCCGCTCTGGCGCGCCGTGGCACGCGTGCGGCGCAGGAGCGCCAGCGCGGGCAGCCCGGCGCCGGCGGCGAGCTCGCGGGCGAGGAGCTCGGCCTGGTCGAACCCGCGCTCGACCGTGCGCGTGCGATGGGCGGGCACCCAGGTGACGGCGAGGGACCGCGGCGCGGTCTCGACGGCGCCGCTCGCCGCGTCGGCGCGGGACTGCGCCGCGGCGCCGGTCGTCGCGTCGAGAGTCCCCCCGTCCGCGGCGCAGGCCGCCGCGTCGGCGACGGCGGCCGCGAACGCCGGTCCGGCCAGCGCGGCCATCTCGCGGGCGAGCGAGCGGAACGAGCGGAACTTGCAGGCCGTGACCAGCGCGCGGGCAGGCCCTTCGTAGACGAAGGCGGCCGTGGCGCCGGCGAAGGCCAGCTCGCGGCCTCCGCACTCCGGGCAGGCGGGGCGGCCGTCGCGCGCGCGCCACGCCACGGACCCGCGGCGCGCCTCGTCGGCCCGGCCCGCGCGCAAGTCGTACGCCACGTCCGCCCGGCCCGCGTGCGGGTCGCACGCCACGCCGGCCCGGGCCGCCTCTCGCCCGCCGGAGGACGGCGCGGGCGCCGGCACGGGCGCGCCGCAACGCGAGCAGCGCACGGCGGGCAGCGGCGTGAGCTGGGCCGCACAGGCGGCGCACAGCCACGCCCCGAACGCGCGACACTGCACGCAGCGGCGCGGGAAGACGAGGTCGAGGAGCTCCTCGAAGAGATCGCGGGCGCCCATGCCCGGTCCGCTCAGCCGGACTCGCGAGCCTCGCCACCGACCTCGCTGAGCGGCCCCCAGCGCGCGCCGACCGGCACGCTCGCCCCGGCCGCCACGTCGCTGCGGTCGCCGAGCACGGCGCCCTCGTGGACGACCGCCTCGTGGTGGACGACGACGTGCCGCCCGAGGATGCTGCCGACGAGGCGCGCCCCACGCCCCGCGCGCACGCCGTCCCAGTTGATGACGCCTTCGAGCACGGCGCCGCGCTCGATGACGCAACCGTCACCGACGATCAGCGGACCGACGAGCTCGGCGCCCGACTCGACGAGGCACCCGGCGCCGAGCAGGACCGGCGGCTTGAGGCGCGCGTCGGCCGCGACCTCGGTGCCTTCTCCTACCCAGACCCCGGGACGGATCTCGCGCCCGGGGACCTCGAGCCGCACGCGCCCGAGAAGGGCGTCGAAGTTGCTCAGCCGGTACTGCTCGATGTTGCCGACGTCGTTCCAGTAGGTCTCGAGCGGCCAGGCGAACATGGGTGTGCCGCGGGCGAGGAGGACCGGGAAGACGTCTTTCGCCCAGTCGACGACGGCGCCCTCGGGCACGTCGTCGAAGATCGCGGGCTCGAACGCGTAGATGCCGCAGTTGCAGAGGTCGGAGAGCGCCTCGCCGGGGGCGGGCTTCTCCTGGAAGCCCATGATCCTGCCGTCGTCGTCGTGGACGACGACCCCGTAGAGGGAGGGATCGACCACGCGCTTCACGGCCATGGTGACGACGCCGCCGGAGGCGCGGTGCGCGGCGACGAAGGCGGTCAGGTCGATGTCGGTGAGCCCGTCGCCGCTGACCACGACGAACGTCTCTTCACCCAGGTAAGAGCGGAAGGCGCCCACGCCGCCAGCCGTGCCGAGCAGCTCGCGCTCGACGTTGTAGCGCAGGTCGACGCCGAAGCCGCTGCCGTCGCCGAAGTACTCGCGGACCCTCTCGGGGTGGTAGTGCAGGTTGGCGACGACCTCGCGTACCCCGTGCCGGTGCAGCAGGCGCAGCATGTGCTCCATGACCGGGCGGTTGAGGATCGGGACCATCGGCTTCGCCGTGCGGCCGGTCAGCGGGTGCAGGCGCGTGCCGAGGCCCGCGGCCATGATCATCGCCTTGAAGGCGCCGGCGCCCGACGTCTCGTGCTCGCTCACGCTCTCATCCTTCTCGTCGCACCGCCCCCGCGGACACCCCGTCTCGTACCTCGTGCGCTCGCCCCGCGTGCGCCGCGTCTCAGCCGGCCGGCCGGCAGGCGCCCCCGGCGCAGGCCGCAGCCAGCGCCGGCCCGAACGGCGGCCGCAGCACGCCGGCCTCGGTGACGATGGCCGTGATGTTGGCCGCCGGGGTCACGTCGAAGGCCGGGTGGCGGGCCCGCGCGCCCTCGGGCGCGACCCGCCGGCCGGCGAACGACGTGACCTCGCTCTCGGCGCGCTCCTCGATCGGGATGGCGGCGCCGCTCTCGACCGACAGGTCGACGGTCGAGAGCGGCGCCGCCACGTAGAACGGCACGCCGTGGGCCTTGGCCAGCACCGACACCGTGTAGGTGCCGATCTTGTTGGCCGCGTCGCCGTCGGCGGCGATGCGGTCGGCCCCGACGACCACCCCGTCGATCTCGCCGCGGCTGAAGAAGAACCCCGCCATGTTGTCGCTGATCAGTCTGTAGGGGATGCCCTCGACCTCGAGCTCCCAGGCGGTGAGGCGCGCGCCCTGCAGCCAGGGACGCGTCTCGTCGACCCAGACCGAGATGTCGCCGTGACGCGCGTGCGCCGCGCGCACGACGCCGAGCGCCGTGCCGTACCCCGCCGTCGCCAGGGCGCCGGCGTTGCAGTGCGTGAGGATGCGGGCGCCGGCGCCGAACAGCGCGGCACCGTGCTCGCCGATGGCCAGGCAGCGCGCGATGTCGTCGTCGTGGAGCTCCTGCGCGCGGGCGAGGAGCGCGGCCGCCACGGCCGCCGGCCTCGCCCGCGCGCCGCCCGCTGTCAGCTCGGTCTCCCAGAGCGCGCGCATCTCGTCGAGCGCCCAGCGCAGGTTGACCGCCGTGGGGCGCGTAGCCAGCAGTCCGGCGGCCGCCTCGTCGAGGGCGGCGCGGAAGGCGGCCGGGTCGCCCGGGTGGGCCGCGGCCGCGGCGCGCGCGGCGAGCGCCGCGCCGCCCGCGGCGGTGACGCCGATGGCCGGCGCCCCGCGCACCGTCATGTCGCGGATGCGGTCGGCGACCTCGCGCCAGGTCGCGCAGCTCACGTAGCGCTCGTCGTGCGGCAACGCGGTCTGGTCGATGAGCACGACCGCATCGGGGAGGATCTGCACCGTGCGCACGCGCAGGCGCGAGCCGCCGTGACCGGCGCCTGGCTCAGGCACGGGCATCGCCGACCCCTCCCCTCTCGCCCTCGCGGTCTCTCAGGTGCCCTGGTCCCAGGATGCGAGGTAGGCCGCCTGCTCCTCGGTCAGCGTGTCGCACTCGACGGCCATGGTCGCCAGCTTGAGGCGGGCGATCTCGTCGTCGATCTCCTTCGGCACCACGTAGACCTTCTTCTCGAGCTCGGCGTGGTGGCGGACCATGTACTCTGCGCTGAGCGACTGGTTGGCGAAGCTCATGTCCATGACCGCCGCCGGGTGGCCCTCGGCCGCCGAGAGGTTGACGAGCCGGCCCTCGGCGAGCAGGTAGACGCGGCGCCCGTCGGCCAGCGTGTACTCGTCGACGTAGTCGCGCACCCTGCGCTTCGCGGCGGCGAGCCGCTCGAGGGCCGGGATGTCGATCTCGACGTTGAAGTGCCCGGTGTTGGCGACGATGGCGCCGTCCTTCATGACCTCGAAGTGCTCGCCGCGGATGACGTGGATGTCGCCGGTCGCGGTGACGAAGAGGTCGGCGACCTGCGCCGCCTCGGCGATGGGCATGACGCGGAAGCCGTCCATGACCGCCTCGAGGGCGCGCAGCGGGTCGACCTCGAGGACGATGACGTCGGCGCCGTGGCCCTTCATGCGCGTCGCGAGGCCGCGCCCGCACCAGCCGTAGCCGGCGACGCACACGGTGCTGCCGGCGATGAGCATGTTGGTCGCGCGCACGATGCCGTCGAGCGTGCTCTGCCCGGTGCCGTAACGGTTGTCGAACATGTGCTTGGTGTTGGCCTCGTTGACGGCCACGACGGGAAACATGAGCCGGCCCTCGGCCTCGAGCGCCCGGAGCCGGATGACGCCCGTCGTCGTCTCTTCGGTGCCGCCGATGATGTCGCTCGCCATGTCGGGGCGCTCGCCGTGGAGCACGCCGATGACGTCGGCGCCGTCGTCCATGGTGATGTTGGGCCGGTGGTCGACGCAGGCGTTGATGTGGCGGTAGTACGTCTCGTCGTCCTCGGCCTTGATCGCGTAGACGCGTACGCCGTAGTCGTTGACGAGGGCGGCGGCCACGTCGTCCTGCGTGCTCAGAGGGTTGCTGGCGCAGAGGACGACGTCGGCGCCGCCGGCGACCAGGGTGCGCATGAGGTTGGCCGTCTCGGTGGTGACGTGCAGGCAGGCGCCGACGCGCACGCCCTCGAGCGGGCGCTCGGCGGCGAACCGCTCGCGGATGGCCTTGAGGACCGGCATGTGCATGTCGGCCCACTCGATGCGCAGGACGCCCTCGGGCGCCATTCCGATGTCCTTGATGTCGTGGTCGGGGCTCACGGTCGCTTCACTCCTCGTCGATCGGCTGCCCCTGCACGACCCCGCAGGCGGCCAGCGTGTGTGTGTAGTACGCGGCGACGACGGCCGGGGGGACGAGCTGGTCGGAGGCAGCCACGCAGGCCGCGCGCCGCAGAGCGGCGCGCTCGAACGGCGTGGGCCGCGCGAGGTCGCCGACCCCGGCCACGACGCCGCCAGAGTATACACGTGGCCCGGCCGCCGACCGTACCACCGCCGGTTGATAACGACCGGTCATCGACGGGAAGCGGCGCGGCGCGCCCGCCGGCCACGGGCCGGTGAGCGGGCCGCGCAGCTCGAGGTTGACGTGGTCCTCCACGACGACGAGACCCGTCGCCTCGCCGTCGCCCGCGCTCCTGGTCGCGGCCGGCCGCGGCTGAGACCGTGAGGCCGCGGCGGCGAGCCGGACCGGGACCACCAGCCCCACGCAGGTGCCCTCCGGCAGCGCCGCGAGCGTCGCGAACAGCGGGCCCTCGAACGGCCGCGGCGGCCGCAGCGCGTCGCGCCCGAGCGCCACGATGCGCGCCGCGGGGAACAACGTCGCCGCCGCTGCCTCCAGTGCCGACGCGGCGAGCACCAAGGGGACGGCGGGCGCGCTCACTCCTCGGCGGCCAGCCGGCGTTTGAAGCGCTCGATGGCGGCGACCGGCGTGGGGTCGTGGCCGTAGATCAGGGCGAGGTAGAACGAGACCCAGTCGCCCAGACCGATGAGCGAGCAGGCGCGGGCGAGCGCCGTCGCGCCCCGCGCCCCCGCCCGCTCGAGGCCGGCGCCGCGGGCGGCGAACTCGGCCGCCGTGAGCTCGGCCCGCCGGGAGAGGGCCGGCGGCCACCCCGGGTCCTCGAGGACGACGGCCGTCGTGCCGGCGGCGAGTGCGGGCAGGCTCGACCAGCCCTCGATCTCGTTGTGGTCGAGCTCGGGCAGCTCGGCCCAGAAGGCGGGCGTCTTGGCGTTCTCGTTGAGCTGCGTCTTCCAGCGGCGGGCGGCCGGCGCCGTGACCCCGCCGCCGCAGACGAGCACGAGGCACCCTGCGAGCCGCCGCGCGAGCGTCTTGGCGCGATTGACGTCGTCCGGCACGTCGGGAGCCAGCTCGGCGGCGAGGTCGGTCAGCACGCCGCCTGCCTCGGCCACGTCGGTCTCGAGGTCCGCAGAGAGACCCGCCTCCACGAGCGCCGCCGCCACCGGCGTCGCGAGCGCGCCGAGGGCGGCGCGCGGCTGCAGGCCGGAGGGGACAGACACCAGCGGCAGGCCTTCGGCCCGGGCGCGCGCGGCCAACCGCCCGCCGCCGGCCACGCAGACCGGCCGGCAGCCGCGCGCGAGCGCCGCCTCCACACAGGCGAGCGTCTCCGCGGTGCCGCCCGAGTAGCTGACCGCCACGGTCAGGGTCGCCGGCGTCACCCAGTCGGGCAGGTCGTAGCCCCGCACCACCGCCGACGGGACGCCGAGCCCGGCGGTAGTGGCCAGCACGAGCTCACCGCCGATCGCGGACCCCCCCATGCCGCAGACGGCGACGGCCTCGGGGCGCGACGGCAGGCCGGCACCGCCGGCGAGGGCGCGACGGGCGTCGGCGTAGCCGACCACGAACTGCCGGCCGAGGTCGGCGATCGCGCCGGCCATCCCGGCGCGGTCGAGCTCGGCGACCCTGTCGGGCCCGAGCTCGACGCCCGTCGCCCTGTCCTCCTCGAGAGGGGCCACGTCAGGACCTGATCACGGAGAGCACGAGGTCGCGCTTCTCCTCCATGAGCTCCCGGCTGTCGGCGCCCAGGTTGAGGCGCAGCAGGGGCTCGGTGTTGGACGGGCGCACGTTGAAGTGCCAGCGCTCGTAGTCGACGGAGACGCCGTCGAGCTTCGTGACCTCGCCGTCGGCGAAACCCTCCTCGATCCGGGCCAGGGCGGCGGCGACGTCGTCCACCGTGGAGTTGATCTCGCCGGAGATGAAGTACCGGCGGCGCAGGGGCTCCAGCAGCTCGGCCAGGGTCGCCCTTCTCCGCGCGAGGAGCTCGAGGATCAGCAGGGCGGGGATGAAGCCCGAGTCGGCGTTGTGATTGTCGCGGAAGTAGTAGTGCCCCGAGACCTCGCCGCCGAAGAGCACCGGCTCGCGGCGCATGCGCTGCTTGAAGAAGGCGTGCCCCACGCGGTTCACCAGCGGCACGCCCCCGTTGGCGCGGATCGCGTCGGGCACGGCGCGGCTCGCGCGCAGGTCGTAGAGGATCGCCGCGCCGGGCTCCTTGCGCAGCAGCGCCTCGGCGAGAAGAGCGGTGACGAAGTCGCCGGGCACGAACTCGCCGGTCTCGTCGATGAAGAAGCAGCGGTCGGCGTCGCCGTCCCAGGCGATGCCGAGGTCGGCGCCCTCGGCGAGCACACGGGAGGCGATCTCGCGGCGGTTCTCCTCGAGCAGCGGGTTCGGCTCGTGGTTGGGGAAGGCGCCGTCGACCTCGAAGTACAGCTCGACGGCGTGCACGGGCGTGGCGGCGAAGACGCGCGGGGCCAGGGCGCCGGCGACGCCGTTGGCCGCGTCCATGACGACGCGCAGCGGCGCGAGCGACCCGACGTCGACGAAGCCGTGGAGATGCCGGACGTAGTCGTCGTAGAGGTCGGCGTGCGCGAGCGTCGTGCCGGCGGCCGCCTCGGGCAGCGCGTCGAGGGCCTGCACGCGCCGGGCGAGGTCGGGCATGCCCTGCTCGCCCGAGAGCGGCAGGGCACCGGCGGCGACGAGCTTGAGACCGTTGTAGCTCGGCGGGTTGTGCGAAGCCGTGACCATGGCGCCGCCGTCGAGCCCGCGGTCGGCGACGCCGAAGTAGAGCATCTCCGTGGCGATGAGGCCGAAGCCGGTCACGCTCGCACCGGCGCGGCGGGCGCCGGCGGCGAAGGCGTCGACGAGGCCCGGCGACGACGGCCTGGGATCCATGCCGACCCCCAGCGTGCGCGCCTCGAGCTGCCGTGCGAGGGCCCAGCCGATGCGCTCGGCGACGTCCTCGTCGAGCTCGGACGGGTACAGACCGCGCACGTCGTACGCCTTGAAGATGCCGGGGGACACCGGCGCCGTCATGCCTCCTCCCGCCCGCCCAGCTGCTCGCGGAAGTCGACCGCGTTGTCGGGCAGCGTCGTGCCCGGGGACAGGCAGATGCCGGCGATCAGCCGGTTGCCGGCGCCGACCGCGCAGGCCTCGCCCAGGACCGCCGACGACAACTGGCTGCCGGGGCCGACGCGCGACGCGCGCACGAGGATGCTGCGCTCGACGACGGCGTGGTCGGCGACCTCGACCGCGGCCTGGAGCACGGACTCGATGACGACGGCGCCGGCGCCGAGGCGGGCGCCCGCGCCCAGGACCGCGAGCGGTCCCACGCGGGCGCCCGCCTCGACCCTGGCACCCTCCCCCACGTAGCACGGCGGCACGAGACGCGCGTCGTCGGCCACCTCGGCGCTCGCCGCCACGTACCGGTACGTCTCGCCGAGCTCGTCGCCGGCGGCCGTGCGCACCACGCGCCCCAGCACGTCGACGTGGGCCTGGAGGTAGCTCTCGGGGGTGCCGATGTCGCGCCAGTAGCCGTCCCCCACGTAACCGTAGAGGGACCCGGCCTGCGCGAGACGCGGGAAGACGCCGCGCTCGATCGAGAAGAGCCGCCCTCTGGGGATCAGCTCGAACACCTCGGGCTGGAGCTCGTAGACCCCGGCGTTGATGAGCGCCCGTCCGACGTGTTCGCCCGGCTTCTCGAGGAACTGCAGCACGCGCCCGTCGTCCCCCACTTCCACGAGCCCGTAACGGCGGGGATCGTCGACCTCGGTCAGGTAGATGGTCGCCATGCCGCGGCGCTCGGCGTGCAGGCGACCGAGGGCCGTGAGGTCGACGTCGGTGAGCACGTCGCCGTTGAAGACGAACAGGGGGCCGTCGTCGAGGGCCTCGGCGCAGTTGGCGATGGCGCCCGCCGTGCCGAGCGGCTCCTCCTCGACGACGTAGTCGACGCGGAGCCCGTAGGCGGTGCCGTCGCCGATCTCGGCCTCGACGACCTCGGCGAGGTGGCCGCTCGAGAAGACCGCCCGCGACACCCCGTGGCGGGCGAGGTTCTCGAGGATGTAGGCGACGAAGGGTCGCTCGACCAGGGGCGCGACGGGCTTCGGCACCCGCGAGGTGATGGGGCGCAGACGGGTGCCCTCGCCGCCGACGAGGATGACGGCCTGCGAGGGGATGGCGGTGGCGCCGCCGACGCCCGAGGCGCTAGCCGAGGTCGGAGAGCCCATCCCCGAGACCGATGCCCTCGTACTCGAGGCCGGCCGCCAGCGCGACGGCCGGGTCGATGAAGTCGCGCCCGTCGACGAGCAGCGGCCGGCGCATGATCGCGGCGACGGCCGCCCAGTCGAGGCGGCCGAACTCGGCCCACTCGGTCACCAGCACGGCCGCGTCGGCACCGTCGAGCGCCTCCGTGGCCTCACCGCAGATCGTCACCCCCGGGAACAGCGGGTGCTCCGGGGGCTCGATCATGGGGTCGTAGGCGCGCACCTCGGCACCCTCGTCCCGCAGCCGCCCGGCGAGCACGATGGAGGCCGCCTCGCGCAGGTCGTCGGTGTTGGGCTTGAACGTCAGACCGAGCAGCGCGATGCGCGCGCCGCGCAGCGTCCTCAGGTGCCGCGTGAGCTTGCCGACGACGCGCCGCTTCTGCAGGGCGTTGACCTCGATGACCGCGTTCAGGAGCTGGAAGTGGTAGCCGCTGTTGCCGGCGAGCTGCTTGAGCGCCTGCACGTCCTTGGGGAAGCACGAGCCTCCGTAGCCGATGCCGGCCTGGAGGAAGTGCGGGCCGATGCGGTGGTCGAGACCCATGCCCTCGGCGACCACGCGGACGTCGGCCCCGACCTGTTCGCATACGTTGGCGATCTCGTTGATGAAGGAGATCTTCGTGGCGAGGAAGGCGTTGGAGGCGTACTTGATCATCTCCGCCGTGGGCACGCTGCTGTGGATCACCTCGGCGTCGATGCCGCGGTACAGGTCGGCGACCGCCTCGCCGTCGGCGGGGTCGAAGGCGCCGACGACGATGCGGTCCGGCTCGAGGAAGTCCTGGATCGCCGCCCCCTCGCGCAGGAACTCGGGGTTGGACACGTAGCGCACGCCATCGGCGCCCTGCGCGCGCAGGTCGGCGGCCACGCGACGCCCCGTGCCGACCGGGACCGTGCTCTTCATGACCACGATGCGGTCGCCGCCGCGGGCGGCGACCTCGGCGATCACCTGCCGCACGCTCGTGAGGTCGGCGTCGCCCGAGGGCGACGGCGGCGTGTCGACGGCGACGAAGAGGACGCGACAGGGGGCGAGCTCGTCGTGCGACGTGGTGAACGTCAGCCGCGCGGCGTTGTCCTCGAGGAGCTTCTCCAGCCCCGGCTCGTAGATCGGGGCGCGCCCCTCCCGGAGGGCGGCGATCTTGGTCTCGTCCACGTCCATCGAGACGACGTGGTGCCCGAGGTGGGCGAAGCAGACCGCCGACACGAGGCCCACGTATCCCGTGCCGACGACCCCTAAAGGCGCCTCTTCGTGCATGCCGGCGACCACCTTTCAGCGACCGAACCCGCCCTGGACCGCGCGTCAGTCTACCACGGGGCCCCGTGCCCATCGCGCCGTCGCGCCGGACCCGTCCGTCGAGCCCCTCGCGGCCCTCCGGGGTGCGCCGCGCCCCGCGCTGAGGCCCGCCCCGGCGTCGCGCGGATCGCCGCCCTCGGACCCCGCCGTACCGCCGGACCTCAGCCGCCGGAGCGCCCCGCCTCCCGCAGGGCGACGGAGAGCTGGAAGGCGCTGGCGTCGTCGAGCGGGTCGAGCTCGAGCGCGCGCACGAACGCGTCGGCGGCGTCGGCCGGCCGGCCCAGGGCGTTGAGGAGCAGGAGGCCGCGCTGGTAGTGCACGTCGGCGTTCTGCGGCTGCAGCGCCGCGGCCTCGTCGAGCGTCGCGAGCGCGGCGCGGCCCTGCCCGAGCTGCTGCTGCACGAGCGCCAGGGTGATCAGCGGACGCACGGCGAGCGGGTCGCGGGCGCGCGCCGTCTCGGCCTCAGCCGCGGCGAGCGCGAGATCACCGTCGCCGGCCGCCGCGACCGCGCGCTCCGACGCCCGCTCCCCGAGGTAGGGCGGCAGCCAGCTGAGGGCCGCGAGCAGGGCGAGGCCGCTCAGCACCACGCGCAGGGGCAGCGGGACGGGCGAGGGGCGGCGGTGCCCGCCGCCGCCCGACCAGCTCCCGGCCCCCGGCGTGGGGTCGTCCGCTTCCCCCCGGTCGCCGGGCGGAGCCGCGCGCGCCGCGCCGGGCGCGACGGGGGCGGTCGTCGGAGTGCCCTCCTCCGCACCCTCGCGAAGCTCGGCCGCGCGCGCCGCGTCGGCGAGGTCGTTGCCGCGTGTCGTCAGGAACGCGGCGGAGGCCGCGGCGAAGAGGAAGAACACGGTCCCCGCCGCGGCCATGTCCCAGTCCCAGTCCCAGGAGATGTGGACGACGAAGGCGAGCACCCCGCCCTGTAGCGCGGCGAGCAGTGGCCGCTCGGGGTCGCCGCGGTCGCGGGTGAGCCGGCGGAAGGCGGCGGCCACGAAGAGCGCGAGCGCCGCCACGAAGAGCGCGAGCCCCACCCACCCCAGCTCGCTGAGGACGTTGAGCCACTGGCTGTGGGCGTGCTTGACGACGCCGCCGGTCTCGCGGAAGCGCTCGTGCGTGAAGACGAACGTGCCGGCCCCGGTCCCCTTCGCCGGCAGCACGCGGTACTGCTCGACGGCCTCGCGCCAGAGCGGCGGCCGGCCGGTGTTGAGCGAGAACACGCGCGCCGGGGTGTCGGCGCTGCCCCGTTCGTCGCTGTCGGTCGCGAACGCGTGGTACTGGCTGCGCAGCCACTCGGTCCCGCCCTGGTCGCGCACGTACAGCCAGCCGCCGCCGACCACCGCCGCCGCGGCGGCGACGAGCACGGCGGCGCCGAAGGCGACGCGCAGCCGGGGCGGCCACGGGACACCGCGCTGGAGGAGCACCAGCGCGGCCTGTGCGGCGGCGGTCAGCGCCAGGGCGACGAGCGCCCAGCGCAGGAGGGTCGCGCCCTCCGACGCGCGCCGCGCGGCATCGGTGGTCGCGCTGAAGACCGTCTCGAGCCCGCGCACGCGCCAGAGCGCGGCCGCCACCGGACCGGCGACGGCGGCGAGCGTGAAGAGGCTGGCGAGCCGCGTCGTGCTGAGCGCGAAGTAGACCACCAGGGCCACGCCGAGCGCGAGGTAGCCGCCCCTCGAGTACGAGAAGAAGAACGCGAACGCCATGGGGACGGCCGCGGCCGCCACGACCACGCGCACGGCGAGCGGCGAGCGGCGGCGCGAGGCGAGGGCGACGGCGACCGTCAGGCCCATCACCATGAGCAGGGCGAGCACGTTCCAGTACCCGACCGGGGCGTCGAGGCGGGCGTACCGGTGGGCGTGGGTCACGACGTCGGGCACCGTCTTGCCCGCGAACGCGTAGCCGCCGACGGCGACGCAGAGGGCGACGAAGCCGAAGGCGAGGGTGCGAAGCTGAAGGCGGCGGGCGGGCGTGAGCCCGACCGCCGCCGCGACGCCCAGATAGAGCAGGCAGACGTCGAACGCGTACCACGACAGGTCGGGACCGAACGACCAGGCGATCGAGGCGCCCGCCCACAAGGTGTACGCGGCGAACACCGCCAGCGCGGCCAGGTACAGGCGCGATGGGCGCTGGGGGCGCACGAGCCAGACCCAGACGGCGACGAAGACGAGAAGGGCGACGGCGACGGGCGTCGCGCTCCGGGGGACGTACCCGCCGGAGAGGAAGGCGAAGGCGGCGGCCGCGACGAGCACGGCGACGACCGGCGGGAGGTCGCCGGGCCGGCTGCGGCGCAGACGCATCCGCGCCCCCGGGCGCGGACCGGCGTCGATGTTCGCCTGTGGCGGCATCCCGGGCATTATAGCCGTGCGATCCCGGCAAGGGTCGCCCCGGCCCGGGCCCGCGGGGCGCCGGCAGGAGCTTCTCTTGCCATGGCAAACGTATGGTCAGGCAGGCACACGCGTGGTATAAGCATGACGTGGGCCGAGAGAGAGAACCCGTCTGGTCGGGTGGACCGAGGCGGAGGGGGGTGAATTGATGTCGAAGCTGATCATCGTGGCGCTGGTGACGACCCTGCTGCTCGTGTTCGCCGCCGTGGCGCTCGCGGTGCCGCAGTCCGTCATCGACGCGATCATCGACGACGCACAGGACGGCACCATCGACGGCGACTGGACCGCCGCAGAGATCATGGCTGCGCTCGAGTACCTGCGCAACGATCCTCTGTACCTGCAGTACGCCGACATCGAGGGCGTCCTCGAGGACTATCTCGCGGGGCTGAGGGATCCCGATATCCTCGGAGCCGACGAGCTCGCCTTCACCGGCGGAGAGATCCTCGTTCTGCTCGGCGCCGGGGCCGGTCTCGCCGGCAGCGGCGCGTTGCTGCGTCGCCGGCGCGCCTAGCCGAAGCGGCGACGCGCAGACCGCGGAGCGAAGAAGGCGTTGCCCGTGCGGGCAACGCCTTCTTCGCGTCCCGTTACGAGCCGGGCGAGCGCCGAGCATCGCCCGGCCCCCGGCGGCGGCGACTGCCGGCGGCCTCCTCGTGAGAGCCGAGCGGCGGCGCCCGGAGGCCCGGGGGGCGGCGTACCCGCCCCGTCACGGCAGGACCGTGACGGGCGCCGGCACCCCCTCCTCCTCGGCGACGAGCACCTCCGGCACGGAGAGGTCGCCGGCGACGGCCAGGGCGCCGCGGCGCAGGCCGGGCGCGTAGGCGACGCGCGCCGTGCCGTCCTCCAGCGTCCACACGTCGCCGGCGAGCGCGGGCCGGTACCCGCATACCGCGAGCCAGACCAGCAGGTCCGTCGTCGCCTGACCGTCGCCGACCACCGCGACCTCGACCGTGCGCCGCTCGGCGTAGGTCACGCCCCTGACGGTGCCGGGAAGGTCCGGGGCGAGGACCGCGGGCCAGCAGGCCCGCACGGTCGCGGCGGCGGCCAGGCGGCCGGCCTCCTCCCAGGAGACGGGGCCCGCCGTCGGCGCTGCCGCCGTCGTCCCGCTCGGCGAGACGGTGGGAACGACGCCCGGCGAGGCCTCGGGGACCGGCCCGGCGCCCGCCTCCGGGGGCACCCCCACGGCGACGAGCGGGAGGCCGGTCGCCTCGAGCTCGCCGGGGACGTCGGGCTCGGCGACGCGCTCCGCCGCGGCGACGGGCACGACCAGCACCGCCGGCTGGTACAGCTCCCGCAGGCGGGCGGCGCAGGCGGCGGTCTCGCGCCGCCCCTCTTCGCCGTCGCCTTCGGACCCGCCCTCGACGCCGCTCACGAGCACGACGGCGAGCGGCCGCGACTCGCTCATCGCCGCCGCCAGGGACGCCGTGAGGCTCGACGGGCCGTAGCGCACGGTGGCGACGTCGACCCCCGGGCCGGCGCTCGCCGCCACCGCGTCGCGCACGCCCGTCACGAACCGGGCGCCGGAGACCGCGTCCATCGCCGCGGGCAGCGCCACCACGACGCCGCCCGGACGCGTGCCGGTGGCGACCGCGACGCTCGTCCTCGGCGGCCAGAGGCCGAGACGGAGCGACGTCGCGAGCCTGTCCGCCGCTCCCGGCCGCGGTCGCCAGAAGGCGCCGTCCCCGCGCACCTCGCGCACGACCGGGAGCGCGCGCACGGCCACGTCGTGGGCGCGCACCTCGCGCGCGCTCTCGGCCAGGGCGGTCGCCTCCTGAAGGTCGAGGTCGCTCTCGGCGAACTCCGAGCCGAGGGCGTAGTTCGCGACGGCGACGACACTGAGCGACTCGAACGGCACGCGCGGCAGGGCCTCGTCCAGCAGCCGGGTCTGGCGGCGGAAGCCCTCGACGGCGGGGCCACGCTCGGTCCACGCGCGCAGAGAGGTCCGGCGCCGGCGGCGCTCGCGCGGAGAGTCGCCGGCGGGGAACATGGTCGGGACCGCGGCGCTCAACCCCTCGGCGCTGAGTGTGACCGAGCCGGCGAACGGCACGCCGAGCGACTCGCCGAGCGCGGCGGCCGCCGCCTCGCCGCCGAAGAGGCGGACGACGCGGCAGAGGCGGTCGTAGCCCGCGCCCGGTACGGCCACCTGGAGCTGCACGGGCACGACGACGGCGGTCAGCGACGGCCGGTCGTGCTCGACGTGCAGCCACACCGCGGCCGTGCAGACCTCCCCTCCGGCGCCGGCGCGCACGAAGACGGCGACGTCGCGGGCCGCCGCCGGCGCCGCCGCCGGAGGCGCGCCGACGACCTCGCGCCACGGGCCGGGCATCGCGAGGAGCGTGATGACGGCGAGGACGACGGCGACCCCGAGGATCAGCGCGCCCCACGCGTCGAGGACCCTGGCCGCCGGGCGCAGCAGGCCCACGGCTCAGGGCTTGACGCGTGTGGCCGAGGTGGCGAGCGCCAGCATCAGCTTCTCCGAGAGCTGGTTGTCGAGGGTGTTCACCACCCAGTACACCGAGCCGCTGCGCCGCCACGCCACCATGTGCAGCTTCTCGCCCTCGTAGAAGAGCCAGTACCTGTGGCCGTCGATCATCTTGGTCGCGCTCGGGTCCGAGATCGCCGGAGGGTCGGCCCAGCTCAGTGCCTGGACGCCCCAGTAGCCGCCCTGGGGCGTCGTGCCGACGACGAAGGCGGCGGCCTTCTTGCGCCCGTCGACCCCCTCGACGTCGTAGGAGCGGAACTCCTGGTAGCCGAGCCCGGAGGCCCAGGCCGTGGGCGCGAAGAGCTTGAGCCCCTTGTCCTCGGCGGCGAGCGCCTGCCACTGGTCCCACGCGTAGCGCTGGTCGGCGAGGATCTCGACCTCCGGCTCGAGCGTCTCCTCGGGCACGTCGAGGACGCCGTCGAACGACGTGCCGATGAACACGTGCACGTCGCCGTCGGTGCCCGGCGAGCGCGGCGCCAGCCGGATCTCGGCGGGCGCCAGGAGGCTCGCCAGCTGCCGAGCGGCACTGGCCAGGTACTTGGGCGCGTAGATCACCGTCGTGTCGACGGTCTCGTCGGCGTCGCCGACGGCCAGCGCCCGATACCCCTGCTCCTTGAGCTGAGAAGCGGTCGAGGCCGCCATGCCGGCGTACCCGTTGGCGTTGAAGACCTGCACGCGGTAGAGACGCTTCGACACCTGCTTGCCGGCGGTGAGGGGCTTGTAGAGCGGGTCCTTGAAGGCTTTGACCTTCTCGGCGATCTCCTCGTCGGAGGCGACCACGTACGAGATGCCGTCGATCATCGGCGTGTCGCCCTCCACGTGGACCGAGGACACGCGCGACGTGTCGAGCGTCAACGCCAGGCTGGCCAGGGGCAGGAGCTCCTTCAGCGAGTCGAGATCCGACGTGGTCTCGGCGGTGATCGCCTTGAGCAGCCGCGCGACCTTCTGCCAGTCCCTGTTCCAGCGGCCCGACTGGCGCTGGAGCTCGCGGAGGAAGAGCTGCTGCCGCTGCATGCGCGTGAAGTCGCCGCGCTGGTCGTGACGGAACCGCACGAAGTCGAGGGCGTCCTTGCCGCGGAGCTTCTGGTAGCCGGGCTCGATGTCGATCGACTTCCAGCTCGAGTACTTCGAGTTGTAGTAGCGGTGGTCGACGGGGACGTAGACGCCGCCGAGGATGTTCACCGCGTGCCAGAAGCCGGCGAAGTCGATGCGCATGAAGTGGTTGATGGGCAGCCCGGTGACGGCGCTGAAGGTCTCGACGGCGAGCGCCGGGCCGCCGTACGAGTACGCCTCGTTCATCTTCGCGGAGCCCAAGCCGGGGATGTCGACCAGCAGGTCGCGCGGCAGCGAGAGCATGGAGATGCTCTGGGTGTCGGGGTCGAGACGCACGAGCAGCTGCGTGTCGGAGCGGCCCGGGTCGCCGGTCGTCTGCCCGTGCTGGTCGACGCCGATGAGGAGGATGTTGACCGGCTTGCCGGGGAGCGGCGGTTTGAGCTCGCGGGTCGCCGCCGTGACCTCCTGCTCGACCTCCTCGCTGCGCTGGCCGACGGTGCTGACCACGCCGTTGGTCCAGCCGAGGGCGAAGCCCGGCGCGGCGAGCGCGGCCACCACGACCGACAGTCCGAGCACCTTCAGGCTCAGGCGGCGGCCGAAGGCGAGGTACGCGGTGACGCCGGCGACGACGAGGACGCCGAGGGCGGGCACGCCGTAGAGGACCCAGGGCGGCACGCGCCCGCTCTGCTCGGCGAGGTCGAGCACCCCGACGGCGTTGCCCAGGGCCTCGCGGCCGTAGAGCCCGGTGAGGGCCGCGGCCGCGGCGACGGCGACGAGCAGCGCCAGCAGGACGACCCGCCGGCGACTCCCCGCGGAGCGGGCGCGGCGCGCCGGCGGCCGGCCGAGCGGCGGAGCGGCGACGCTGCGGACAGGCTCGTTCTCACCGACTCTGTAGACACGGTAGCTGGCCATGGGCGTACGAGGGCTCGGAGCCCCGCTAGATGGTACCATCGGCGGCCGCGCCCGGCCGCTCCGGCGCGGGCGACCCCCTCAGCGGAGGGCCGGGGTCGCCGCCGATGTCGGCGCCCAGGGCGCGCAGCTTCTCCTCGAGACGCTCGTAGCCGCGGTGGATGTGCCCGGCGCAGCGCACCTCGGTCGTGTTGTCGGCCACGAGCCCGGCGGTCACGAGCGCGGCGCCGCCGCGCAGGTCGGGCGCCTCGACGACCGTGCCGCTCAGGCGCCGCGGCCCGGCGACGACGGCGTGGTGCCCGCTGGTCACGATGCCGGCGCCGAGGCGGTTCAGCTCGTCGACCACCACGAAGCGGTTCTCGAAGACGTTCTCGGTGACGATGGACGTCCCCTCGGCGAGCGAGAGCAGCACCATGACCTGGGCCTGGAGGTCGGTCGCGAACCCGGGGTGGGGCAGGGTCGAGATGTCGACCGGGGCGAGCGGACCGTCGCGGCGCACGCGGATGCGCCGCTCGCCCTCCTCGACCTCGACGCCGGCGGCGCGCAGCTTGGCGAGGAAGAGCTCGAGGTGCACGGGGTCGAGGCCGGTCACGGCGACGTCGCCCGCGGTGGCGGCCCCCATGATCAGGTAGGTGCCGGCCTCGATGCGGTCGGCGATGACCGTGTGCTCGGCGCCGTGGAGGGCGTGCCCGCCCTCGATACGCAGCGTGCTCGTGCCGGCGCCCTCGATCACGGCGCCCATCGCCGCGAGGAAGTCGGCGAGGTCGGCGATCTCGGGCTCGCGGGCGGCGTTCTCGATGACGGTCACGCCCTCGGCCGCCGTCGCCGCCATGAGCAGGTTCTCGGTGGCGCCCACGCTGGGGTAGTCGAGGGCGACGACGGCGCCGCGCAGCCCGTCGGCGCGCACCCTGATGAACCCGTGGTCGATGTCGATGCGGGCGCCGAGCTTCTCGAGGCCGCGGATGTGGAAGTCGATGCGCCGCGGGCCGATGTTGCAGCCGCCCGGCATCGCGATCGTCGCCTCGCCGAGGCGGGCGACGAGCGGGCCCATCACGATGATGCTGGCCCGCATCTGGCGCACCAACTCGTAGGGGGCGCAGGCCTCGAGGCCCCCTCCCGGGTCGACGGCGAGCGTCGCGCCCTCCGGTTCGACGCGCGCACCGATCGCGCGCAGCATCTCGATCATGAGCTCGACGTCGGTGATGCGCGGCACGCCGCGGAGCACCGACGGCTCCGCCGTCAGGAGGCTCGCGGCCAGCAGCTTGAGGGCGGAGTTCTTGGCCCCCGAGAGCGCGATCTCGCCGCGCAGGCGACGGCCGCCGCGGACGATCAGCCGCTCGACGCGACCCGGAGCCATGGTGTCGGCTGCCTCGCCCATGGTTGTCACGCGCGGCGGCGCTCAGCCGCGGCGCTGGGCGACGTGCAGGCGGTTCTCGGCGCGCTGCAGCGCCTGCTCGGCGCGGTAGAGGTCGACCTCGGCGCGGGCCTCGGGATCGTTGCGCAGCTGCAGACGCTCGAGCGCGCGCCGCCGCGCCTCGGCGGCGCGCTCGACGTCGATGCGACCCGCCTCCTCGGCGTGGTCGACGACGACGAGGACCCGGTCGCGCAGCACCTCGGCGAAGCCGATCCCGGTGGCCACGTAGTCGTAGGTGCCGTCCGGCTTCTGTACTCGCGTCTCTCCGACGGAGAGCAGGGTGACGAGCGGCTGGTGGCCGGCCATGATGCCGAGCTCTCCCTCCACGCCGGTCAGCACGACGAGCGTGGCGGCGTCGTCGTACACTTCGCCCTCGGGCGTCACCATGCGCACGCGGATGGAAGGGTGCTCGGCCATGCCGGGCTCAGCCTCCTTCGGCGCGGCCGCTCATCTGCCGGGCCTGCTCGACCGCCTCGTCGAAGCCGCCGACCATGAAGAACGCCTGCTCGGAGAACTCGTCGCCGTGCCCGTCGAGGATCTCCTTGAAGCCCCGCACCGTGTCGCTCAGCGGCACGTACTTGCCGGGGCGCCCGGTGAACTGCTCGGCGACGTTGAACGGCTGGCTGAGGAAGCGCTCGATCTTGCGCGCCCGCTGGACGACGACCTTGTCCTCGTCGGAGAGCTCGTCCATGCCCAGGATGGCGATGATGTCCTGGAGGTCCTTGTAGCGCTGCAGCACCTCCTGGACGCGCGTCGCGACGTCGTAGTGCTGGTCGCCGACGGCGTCGCGGCTGAGGATGCGCGAGGTGCTGTCCAGCGGGTCGACCGCCGGGTAGATGCCCTTCTCCGAGACGGCGCGCGAGAGCACCGTCTTGGCGTCGAGGTGGGTGAACGTGGCGGCCGGCGCCGGGTCGGTGAGGTCGTCCGCCGGGACGTAGATGGCCTGCACGGACGTGATGGAGCCGCGCTTGGTGCTGGTGATGCGCTCCTGCAGCTCGCCCATCTCGCTGGCCAGCGTCGGCTGGTAGCCCACCGCGCTGGGCATGCGCCCGAGCAGCGCGGAGACCTCGGAGCCCGCCTGCACGAAGCGGAAGATGTTGTCGATGAAGAGGAGGACGTCCTGCCCGGCCTCTTCGCGGAAGTACTCGGCGACGGTGAGCCCGGCGAGGCCGACGCGCAGGCGCGCGCCGGGCGGCTCGTTCATCTGCCCGAAGATGAGCGCCGTCTTGTCGATGACGCCCGACTCCGTCATCTCGATCCAGAGGTCGTTGCCCTCGCGCGTGCGCTCGCCGACGCCGCAGAAGACCGAGAGGCCGCCGTGCTCGGCGGCGATGTTGTGGATCAGCTCCTGGACGATCACCGTCTTGCCCACGCCGGCGCCGCCGAAGAGACCGATCTTGCCGCCCTTCACGTAGGGCGCGAGCAGGTCGACGACCTTGATGCCGGTCTCGAAGATCTCGTCGGTCGGGTCGAGGGCCTCGAAGTCGGGCGCCGGACGGTGGATCGGCCAGCGCTCGGCGCCCTCGATCTCGCCCTTCATGTCGATGGTCTGGCCCATCACGTTGATGAGCCGGCCGAGGGTCTGCTCGCCCACGGGCACCGTGATGGGCAGGCCGGTGTCGGTGACCTCGACGCCGCGGCCGAGACCGTCGGTCGAGTCCATGGCCACGGCGCGCACCTTGTCGTCGCCCAGGTGCTGCTGCACCTCGCAGATCAGCTCGACCGCCTGGCCGTCGGCCCGCTCCACCGGGATGGTGAGGGCGTTGTAGATGGCGGGCAGTTCGTCGGGGAAGTGCGCGTCGACCACCGGGCCGATCACCTGCACCACTGTGCCTGTGTTCATCTGCTCAACTCCGCTCGTCACCGTTGTCGTCGGCGCCGCGCCGGGACGGCGCGGCGCCCTGCCCCGCTACCCGAGGGCGTCGGCGCCCGCCACGACCTCGAGGATCTCCTGCGTGATCGCGGCCTGGCGGGCGCGGTTGAGCGCCAGGGTCAGGTCGCCGAGCATCTCCTCGGCGCTGTCGCTGGCGTTGCGCATCGCGGTCATGCGCGCGCCCTGCTCGCTGGCGCTCGACTCGAGCAGGGCGCGGAAGACGGCGATCTCGACGTAGGCCGGCAGCAGCCGCTCGAAGATCGTCGCCGGGTCGGGCTCGTAGAGGTACGCCCCCGGCTTGGCCACGCGGCTGTCGTCGGTGACCTGCTCGCGCGGCACGGGGATGATGGACTCGTCGAGGAGCGTCTGCTCCATCGGCGAGTCGAAGTGGTTGTAGACGACCCGCACGCGGTCGACCTCGCCGCGCAGGTACATCCCGATGAGATGGTCGGCGATCTGCTTCGCGTCCTGGTACTCGGGGCGGTCGCTGAGCCCCTGCCAGCTGCGCTCGATCGTGCAGCGACGGAAGCGCAGCGTGCCGATGCCCTTCTTGCCGACGGCGAGGACGCGGGTCTCCTGACCTCCCTCGCGCAAGGTGCGCTCGAGCTCGAAGGCGTGCCGCAGCACGTTGGCGTTGAACGCCCCCGCGAGACCGCGGTCGCCGGTCATGACGAGCACGGCGACGACCTGCTCGGGGTCGCGCTCCTGGAGCAGCGCGTACTCGCGCGTCTCGCCCGAGTACGTGGCCAGGTCGACCATCATCTCGATCATGCCGGCGGCGTAGGGCCGCAGCGCCTCGATGCGCCCCTGGGCGCGGCGCAGCTTGGCCGCCGCCACCATCTCCATGGCTTTGGTGATCTTGCGCGTGTTGTTGACCGACGTGATGCGCCGGCGGATGTCGCGCAGCGTGGCCACGTCAGGCGTCGTCCTCCGTCGTCGTCGCCGCGCCCGCCGCGCCGACGCCGGCCGCGGCGGCGGCCTCGGCGGGCGCGCCGTCCGGCGCGAACGAGGTGTGGAACTGCGCGATGGCCCGGCGCAGCTCGGCCTCGGTCTCCGGCGTGAGCTCCTTCTCCTCGCGGATGGTCCGCAGAAGGTCGGCGTGCTGGGCGCGCATGGCCGTGCGGAGCTCCTCGCGGAAGGCGGCGACGCGCTCGACCGGCACGTCGTCGACGTAGCCCTGGGTGCCGGCGAAGAGGACCGCCACCTGCTCCTCCACGGGCTGCGGGTCGTAGCGTCCCTGGTTGAGCAGCTCGATCATGCGCTCGCCGCGGGCCAGGGTCCTCTGCGTCGTCTCGTCGAGCTCGCTGCCGAACTGGGCGAAGGCCTCGAGCTCGCGGTACTGGGCGAGGTCGAGCTTGAGGCGCCCGGCGACCTGCTTCATGGCCTTGATCTGCGCGTGGCCGCCCACGCGGCTCACGGAGATGCCGACGTTGATCGCCGGCCGCACGCCGGAGTAGAAGAGGTCGCTCTGCAGGAAGATCTGCCCGTCGGTGATGCTGATCACGTTGGTCGGGATGTAGGCCGACACGTCGCCGGCCTGCGTCTCGATGACCGGGATCGCGGTGAGCGACCCGCCGCCGAGCTCGTCGCTGAGCTTGACGGCGCGCTCGAGCAGCCGCGAGTGCAGGTAGAAGACGTCGCCCGGGAAGGCCTCGCGGCCCGGAGGGCGACGCAGCAGCAGGCTCATCTGGCGGTAGGCGTCGGCGTGCTTGCTGAGGTCGTCGTAGAAGCAGACGGCGTGGCGCCCGCCGTAGAGGAAGTGCTCGCCCATCGCGGCGCCGCAGTACGGCGCCAGGTACTTGAGCGGCGCCGACGACGAGGCCGTCGCCGCCACCACGATGGTGTAGTCGAGGGCGCCGTACTCCTCGAGCTTCTGCACGACCTGCATCACCGTGCTGGCCTTCTGGCCGATGGCCACATACACGCAGGTGATGTCCTGGCCCTTCTGATTGATGATGGCGTCGACGATGAGCGACGTCTTGCCCGTCTGACGGTCGCCGATGATGAGCTCGCGCTGGCCGCGCCCGATAGGGATCATGGCGTCGATGGCCTTCCAGCCGGTCTGCAGCGGCTCGCGCACGGGCTGGCGCTGGACCACGCCCGGCGCCTTGAACTCGACCGGGCGGAACTCGTCGGTCTCGACGGCGCCGCGGTCGTCGAGCGGCTCGCCCAGAGGGTTGACGACGCGGCCGATGAGCGCGTCGCCGACCGGCACCTGCAGGATGCGGCCGCTGCGCTTGACGAGGTCGCCCTCCTTGATCAGCGTGTCCTCGCCGAGCAGCACGGCGCCGACGTTGTCTTCTTCGAGGTTGAGCACGAGACCGGTGACGCCGTGCGGCAGGTCGAGCATCTCGCCGGCGAGCGCGTTGCGCAGGCCGTAGATGCGGGCGATGCCGTCGCCCACCTCGAGCACCGTGCCGACCTCCTCGACCTCGACCTCGGCCTGGTAGTCCTCGATCTGGGCCTTGAGGACCGCGGCGATCTCTTCGGGGCG
>Ga0068714_10002420_pt1 | contig 24160 bp, 15 predicted proteins | sample MTBNYHSulfiMetaG_FD_62988 | JGI IMG/M metagenome (GOLD analysis project Ga0068714, IMG submission 62988) | Enrichment culture microbial communities from rom New York Harbor, USA that are MTBE-degrading - MTBE-NYH (New York Harbor Sulfidogenic)... | ecosystem: Environmental > Aquatic > Marine >... | reverse complement strand
GGTTTTATCTCTGCTGTTCTTGGTATGCAGCTGCCAGGCCCCGGAACGATCTATGTCAGTCAAAGGCTGAGCTTTCTTGCCCCGGTTCGCATTGGAGACACCATTACGGCTCGAGTTGAGGTGACCGAAGTCCTTTTCGAAAAGAGGAGGGTTACGCTCAAAACCACCTGTTTCAATCAAGAAGGCACCATTGTTCTTGACGGCCAGGCGACGGTGTGTCCCCCGCAGGCCTGACGGACGAATTTACGGACCGCAGTCACCTGGAAGGATGCTGTTGCTGCGGAGTCCAAACGACGCCGGCGTGGCAACCGCTTTGTCCATACCTCTTCAACATATCCACTCCGGTGCGGACGATGACAGAATTGGCTGGCCGCATACCCGCAATTGATGCATGATTTGAGTCCATCCCCGCCAGCCATTCACTGCTGCCTGCAGCAAGTGGGTCAAAATAACCATAGAGTGATTGGAGGGGTACGGTCGGCAGTTATTCCAAAATTCTCTGGACCGTTTCCAGCAGTTCGTCAGCCTCTGGAGGCTTTTCGATATACGCAGTGGGTTCGGGCATTTGTCCACCTTCGTATTCATCCAGCATTTTTTGCGAGTGGAAAAAAGTCTTTTTAGCGAGAGCTGAAACAATTATAACGGGCTTGTCTTTGAGCTCGGGATCGTTTTTTAGCTCGCGATACATGTGGATTCCGCTCTCTTTGGGCATCATGATATCCATAATAATCAAAGAAGGTTTGTGCTTGCGTGCCGCCTCCAGACCCTGCTGCCCGTCTTCAGCCGTAATCGGTTTATAGCCACTCGTCTCGAGCAATGTCGTCATAAAAACCCGGATATCCAGCTCATCATCCACTACTAGGACTTTTTTTGCCATTATTCACTCCCTCCAGCCGGTTCAAAGGACCCTTTTCGACTCAATAGCTCAACTGTGCATCTTGCCGGGCAGTGTAAACTGTTTTGCTGGATTTCGAATTGCCATAACATGACAGTGAGCAAATTTAGATACGCTGGCTACGGTGCTGCCGCGATCTGAGGTTCTATCCTTTTCTGATTTTCCCAATGCTCCCAGTACAATTAAATCAATAGCATTATGCTTGGCATAACGAATAATCTCAACGTCCGGAGCTCCGCATTTTACGACAAATACGAAGGATTCAAAATCTCCCAGTCGCTTCTCGTAGGTTTCCCTCAACATTCTTTCCGCTTCTTTCACGACATCTTCATCAAAAAACGACTGTCCATCCCGGGCCTTTTCTTCGGGGACGTGCTCATCGACAATGTGCCTGGAATAAGTGAACGGAGAGTGGGGTACATGCAGGATATGCAGTTTTGCTCCATACTTCTTGGCCAAGTTCAGGGCGTGCAAAAAAGCAATATTGGCATCTTCGGAAAAATCGGTGCTAATCAATATGTTTTTGTACTCCACCATAGCAGTTTCCTTCTTATGACTTAGAGTGCTTGTGACCGTTTACTATCACCGACTGCTTACAAATTTGCGAGCTAGACTTTTCGGATGTCAGGAACAAGAGCTGTTGCCTTTAGGTAATCTGATAACAAATCTAGTCCCTTTCCCTCTCTCAGATTCACATTCTATGGTACCCCCATGCTCTTGAATGATTTTCTTTGTGATCATTAACCCCAAGCCGGTCCCCTTGCTTCCCTTACTGCTGAAAAACATACGGAATATCTGTTCTCTGGTTGCTTCGTCCATGCCACAGCCATTGTCAAGGACCTCGTATTCAACACCTCCCTGGCTGCCTGCCCGAGACCCTACCAGAACTACTCCAGGCTTGTTGATGCATTCTACATCGGTACAGGCATCAATGGCATTGGTGACCAAATTCATCAGACAACAGTGAATACCTTCTACATCGAAGTTGATTTTCTGTAAATCCGGATCGGTATCGACCTTCAATTCAACACCGCGTTTCCGGGCGCGGGAATGCATTAAATCATATACTTCCTTGACGGGCTGATTGGGATCGCACAGCTGGTAGTTAGGGGTTCTCTGCTTTGCATAACTAAGCATATCCAGAGCAAGATTGGCGATTTTGTCCACATTGCCTCTGATCATCTCCCAACCCTGGCCGAGATATTTCCTATCGTTCAGCTCGATTCCCTTTTCAAGGACGAACACGCCGCCTTTGAGGCCGCCGGTAATGTTCTTTATGGCATGGGCAATCACGGCCACGGTCTGGCCTATGGCGGCCAGCCGTTCTGCCTCCAGCAATTTCTGGGCTTTTTCCGAAACCAGTCGCTCGAGATTCTCAGTATATTCTCTGAGCTTCTCGCGCATCCAAATCCTCTCATGCGCCCGTTTGAGAGCAATTTCAAGCGCTTCATCCTTGATGGGCTTGGTTACGAAGTCAGCAGCATCGGCCTGCAAGCTGCTAATAGCCAGGTCCATATCGCCATGGCCGGTAATCATAATAACTTCCGTGTCAGGGCTTTCCTGTTTGATTTTTCGCAGTAGCTCCACGCCGTCCATACCAGGCATCTTGATGTCCGTCAAAACAATCGGCGGATGCTCCAGTCTGAAGATACCAAGAGCTTCTTCGCCGCTGCTCGCGGTGAACACTTCGAATCCACTGTCAGCCAGGGATATACCCAGGACTTTGCGGATTCCATCCTCGTCGTCTACCAGCAAAATCTTTTCATGCATCAGGATCGCTCACTACCGGAAATTGGACAATAAACTCAGAACCCTCATTTTCCTCCGTCTCCACCTGAATCGTCCCTTCATAGTCCTGTACGATGCCGTAGCTGATGGAAAGCCCCAGGCCGGTGCCTCTACCTACTCGCTTGGTGGTGAAAAACGGTTCGAAAATCTTGTCAAGCACCGACTGTGGTATGCCCAGGCCGGTATCTTTGACGGAGATGGTTACCTTCCCATTTCGAGCGGTAGTTGTCAGAAAAATTCTCTTAGCGATATCTTTGGAAACCGACTTCTCGACTTTTTCTTCGATGGCATCGCGGGCATTGATCAACAGATTAATGAAGACTTGCTCCAACCGGTTAGAATTGGCCAATATCGGCGGCAGATCCTCGGTGAGCTGTTGCACTACCTCAATTTCTCTTAGCTTCAGTTGCTGGCTGAAAATATCCAAAGCTTTCAGCAATGCCTCATTCACGTAAACGGCTTCTTTTTTAACTTCCGATTTGCGGCCGAATTCACGCAAGTGGTTGATGATCTTTGAGGCGCGGTCCACATGGCTGTCGATTTCTTCGGCCATCGTCCTCAGTATGTCGTCCCTGATCGGTTCTGCCTTGATGACTTTTTTGATCAGAAAATTGCTCGCCGTCTTGATAACCGATAAAGGCTGATTCAGCTCGTGAGCAATGCCGGTGGCCATTTCTCCCAAGGTCGCCATTTTGCTTGCCTGGATCAGTTGCTGTTCGGCCAGCAGCCTTTTCGTGACATCGCTGGTCGTCACCAGCAGAGCATCCCGTCCCAAATACTCGGAAGGAGAGATGCGGATATTGACGTATATCAGTCTACCATCTTTGGTCAATTGCCTCACATGGCTGAGTGTATCCGAGCTCCTGATGTCGAGAGCGTAATTTTGATGCTCCGATTCCTCGAAAAGCTGCAAGAAAGAGCTCTTAACCAGCTCCTCCTTATCAAAACCGTAGACGGCTTTGACCACATCATTGCAGTCCAGTATTATCAAGTTCTTGCTATCCAGCACGAATATCGGATTGGGTATGTTATTGAATATATCCCTGTACTTTTGCTCAGATCGCCGGATCTCTTCCTCAAGCCGCTTCATCTGAGTGATATCGAGACTGACCTCCATAACCGCGGTGATTTGACCCGAGTAATCCCTCACAGGAGAAGTCCACACAATCCAATGGGAAACACTACCGTCCTTGGTAAAGCCCATCTCCTCGCTGGAATGCGGCTCTCCATCCGCAAAAGTCATAATAACGGGACATTGCTCGCAAGGCTCCGATCGTCCTTTATACACTTCAAAACAATAGTCTCCCGGATTCGGTGCAAAATGGCGGGTGAATTCCCGGTTATACCTCAGTAGCCTCAAGTTTCTGTCCTGAACGGTTATATAGCAGGGAACCTGTTCAAACAACTCTTGATATTCATGCCGCTGCCGGTTCAGCTCTTCCTGTTTTTCACTGATCTTGGTTCCCATATGACTGATGGCAAGGGCCAACTGGCCTATCTCTCCCCGACAACCGGTCTCGATCTGCTGGTCGTATTTGCCTTGCCCGATGAGATGAGTGCAGGTGATCAGTTTTTTTATCGGTCGATTCACAAACACCCATAAAAAAGAGCCAACTATGGCCGAAGTGCCCAGGAAGCTGAAGATAGCGAGAACGATGATCCAGCTCTCGTATGATTGAATCTCCTTGTCTGTGGCGGCAAGAGATACCACCACATCAAGAGCGCCCAGGACCTTTTTGCCGTATGGGTGCACATGGCATGCATCGGTGGCACAGCTCGGCTCGTTGTAGATAGGACTGATGATCCCCAACAACCGGTAGGCTGAAGGAGAATCGAAGATGCGAGTCCTTTTGGCAATATCCACCTCTTCCAGGGGGGGATCCGTTCGATGGCAGATATAGCATGCGTCCGCCTTGATATTGGTTACTCGATCCACTTCCTTGGGGATATTTGAATACTTGATCTGCCCCTGCTTGTTAAAAATCCGTATATTTTCAATCCCTTCCTGCCTCCCGATGTTCTTGATTATTTCATTAATGTCCTCCCGGGAGTTCAACATCATCGCGTAGTGGGTGCCGAGCTTTATGGTATTGCCCAATCGGTCAACTTCCGACACGATGTTTTCAAGGGTATTCTGCTTTTGATATTTTATATTGAAATAGGCCCAGGTGGAGATAGTGATCAAGAGCACCAGCCCCACCAACAATATCAGCCGCAGGATCAGGCTGTGATAAATGGTTAGGAGTTTCTTGGGCATTTTTGAAAAGGACTCGCCACGAGCGTTAGCTTTGTTTGAGAAACAGACAAGAAGAGACCGATTTGTGTGATATCCAACGTAACAAGTTACATTTACAAGAAAAATGTAGCTGAAAAAAGAATAAGGGTCAAGGTAGAAGCGGTTGTCCTAGCCGGTACCCCGTTTAATCTCCGGATCTTTGACGTGCCTCCGATTTCAGCGGGAGCTTAAGGGTGAAGGTTGTCCCTTTGTCTACTTCACTTTCCACACTGATGGTTCCCTTGTGACGATCGATAATGCCATAGACGGTTGAAAGACCCAAACCGAGTCCTTTACCCTCTATTTTTGTCGTAAAGAACGGATCGAATATGTAATTGAGATCTTCTTTCGGAATACCGCTGCCGCTATCTCCTATCGCAATTTCAATCACTTTCTTTTCTGAATTGAAAGAGCTTTCAATGCGCAAGGTGCCGCCGTTGGGCATGGCATCGATCGCATTGAAAATCAAATTAATCACACATTGCTGCAGTTGGTTGAAATCTCCCAGAACAGCAGGCATGTCCCTTTGAAGACGCGTTTCAAGATGAATGTTTTGCAGTGTGAGCTTATGCTCGCTGAGCAGAATACATTTCTTTAGCAGCTCAATGATGTCCACTTCACTGAACTCAAGTTTGGATTTGCGGGAAAAAGCGAGCAGATTGGACACGATTTTGGAGCAACGGCTGATCTCGCTCTCCATCAAAGTCAGATAAGTCTGGAATTTTTGCGCATTATCCTGGCTCAGCGCACCTCTGCTGAGAATCTTGATCATCAACCGGGTATAATTGAGTATTCCCGACAAGGGATTGTTGATTTCGTGGACGACACTGGCTGCAAGTTTCCCCAGGGAGATCATTTTGTCTTGGTGCAGCAATCTGGCCTGGTCGGCAAATTGTTGCGCCATTTTCCTGATATCCCTCAGGTCGCGGAAAAAACCGACTACCCCAATTTCTTCCTGTTCTTGGAAAAGGACCGTTGCAGAGAGTTGGACCGGAATCTTGTTGCCCGTTTTGGAGATTAGCGTACTCTCGAAATGATTGAGTCTGTTCGCACCGCCGAATTCTTCCGAGTACAGTTTATTATAGAATTTCTCCGCTTCGCCCAGAGAAAAGAACTGATACAGGGACATTTTTTCAACCACTTTATCTTTGGAGTAACCAAGCATTTGCTCCATGCTTTTGTTGAAAATGATGACTTTTCCTTCTCGATCGCACGCAATAATCCCGTCAATGGAGCTTTCAATCAGGTTTGATTGAAAGTGAAAGGTCTTAGCCAGGGCTTCAGCGGTTTCCATCCACCGCTCTTCCATGAGAGAGGTGTAGTCCTTTAGATCTTTCCTGTTTTTGTACCGGTCTTTAGCCCTTTTGAGTGCCACCCAGAGGGCATCATCGTTGACCGGCTTGGTGATGAAATCGGAGGCGTCGAGCTGAAGAGCATTGATAGCCAGCTCGATTTCGCTGAATGCAGTCACTACAATGACCTCTATGTCTGCGTCCAGCTCCTTGATTCTTTTGAGAACTTCAATCCCGTCGAGACCTGGCATGCGGATGTCGGTGATAACAATCTGGGGCGATTCCTGTTCACATAAGTCGACCCCTGCTAGTCCATCTCCTGCCGTCACAACCCGGTAGCCGGCATCCTCAAGAGTGATGGACATCACTTTACGGATTCCCGGATCATCGTCAATGAGCAAGACCTTCCAATCGTTTTGAGCCATGCTTCTGCTCCAAGCAAAAGACCCGTGGAAGGACGCTTCCACGGGTCGATACTGATCTCAGCAAAAGGAAAAGTAAGTAAACGAAACGATTAGTCTTTTATATTGTGATGCAATTTGCAGCCGCGAACCGTGTTTTTCATCAGCATGGTAATAGTCATCGGCCCTACGCCGCCAGGAACGGGAGTGATGGCACTGGCGATTTCCACCGCTTCGTCAAAGGCAACATCACCTTTAAGAATCCTCTTCCCGTCAGCGGTTTTGCCCACTTCGTTCACGCCGACATCGATAACCACCGCGCCCGGCTTGATCATATCCCCTTTAACATACTCCGTCACGCCTGCGGCCGCAATGATAACATCGGCGCGCTTGGTGTGGAATTTAACATCTTTTGTCCGGGTATGACAAACGGTGACCGTTGAGTTGGCGCCTTTGCCCTTTTGCATGAGCATCATAGCAATGGGCTTGCCCACAATATTCGAGCGACCAACCACGGCAACTTCGGCTCCGGATAATTCGGTGCCGGAGCGAATCAGCAGCTCTTGAATTCCCGCCGGAGTGCAAGGCAGATAATCGGGCTCCCCGATCATCAATTTACCGACGTTGACCGGGTGGAATGCATCCACATCCTTGCTCGGGTCAATTGCCAGGAGGACTTTATTCTCGTTGATATGCTTGGGCAGCGGCAACTGGACCAGAATTCCGTCTACTTTTGGATCCTTGTTATATTTATCGATCAATGCCAGCAGCTTTTCTTCTTCCAAGTCGGCCGGCTGATTATCCTGAACCGAATAGAAGCCCAGCTCGTGGGCTGTCTTCTGCTTGGCCCTTACATAGCTCTGGGAAGCAGGGTTTTCCCCCACTAAAATGGTTACCAAACCGGGCACTACGCCGTGCTTGGCCTGCAGGTTCTCCACTTCGGCTTTCAGCTCAGCCCGGATTTCTTTTGCTACATCGGCGCCTTTTAATAACTTGGCCGGCATGTTTTTCCCTCCTTAAAGATCAAAGGCAGAGCATCGTGTGCCCTGCCCTTTGCAGTTTGCCCTTTAAAGGACTGGCAACAGATAAACTAGATTAGAACAAGCCAGTGACCTTACCCGTTTTGGTGTCCACATCAACACGGCGGAAGGCCGGATCTGACGATGTTCCAGGCATCAGACTGATGGCTCCGGCGCACGGACACAAGAACTTGGCGCCCGAGTAAATCAACACGTCGCGAATGGGCAGGGTCCATCCCTTCGGCGTTCCTTTTACTGCCGGGTCGTGCGTGAGGCTCAGGTGAGTCTTAACCATCATCGTCGTGAATTCATCGTACTTCGAATCGGCTTCCAGCATTTTCGCCTTAGCCTCTGCTTCCGGAGTCCAGGAAACTCCATCAGCTCCATAAACCTCTTTGGCGATCAGTGCAACGCGATCCCGCAGCTTCATTTCCATCGGGTAGAGGAACTTAAACTCATTCTTTTCGTTGCATGCATCGATAACCGCATCGGCGAACTCCAGTGCGCCTTCACCACCCTTAGCCCAGTGTTCGGACGGGGCGCAGCGGGCACCGGCCTGTTCTGCGTACTTTCTGACGAGAGCGATTTCTTCTTTGGTATCGGTATGGAAGGCATTGACGCAGACCACCGGATTGATCCCCGCCTTGCGGATGGTGTTGATGTGGTGCACCATGTTGGGGATGCCTTTTTCCAGCAGCTCGAGGTTTTCCTTGGTGTATTCCGTCGGCAGAGGAAGACCGGCAACGACTTTGGGTCCGCCGCCATGCATCTTGAGTGCCCGGATAGTGGTGGTCAGAACCGATACATGCGGGATCAGACCGCTGAAACGGCATTTCACGTTCCAGAACTTCTCAAATCCGATATCGGCGGCAAAGCCGCTTTCGGTTACATGGTAATCGAACAGTTTAAGACCCACACGGTCTGCAATAATGGACGATTGACCGACGGCGATGTTGGCAAAAGGACCTGCGTGCACCATGCAGGGCTGATACTCGGCGGTGGACATCAGGGTTGGGTTAATGGTATTGCGCATCCATGCCGTCATGGCGCCGCCCACTTCCAGATCTTTGGTGGTTACCGGTTTGCCCGACTTGTCGAAAGCCACCGTAATGTTGTCCAACCTCTCTCTCAGATCGGGTAAATCTCTTACTATCGACAGAATAGCCATCAATTCCGAGCTAACGGCGATTCCGAACCTCGACTGCATCGTGTAACCGTCAAAGCGTCCGCCCAATCCGATCACGATATTGCGCAGGGACTGAGCGCAGAAATCCATGATCCAGCCCATTTCGATCCGGGTTGGATCGACGTCCAAACGACGCATCTTGGTCAATCGCTTCAACTGCTCATCGTTGTAGTTTCTTTCGTGCTGCATGCGGGAAGTGAGTGCAACCATGGCCAAGTTGTGCGCGTTCATGATGTCGTTGATGTCGCCCGTGAGCCCCATGGAAAACTCGGTCATCGGGATTAGCAGCGAGTTGCCGCCACCGGCTGCGGTACCTTTGATATTCATGGTAGGGCCACCGGAAGGCTGCCGCAAACAACCGCCCACATTCACTCCTCGTTTCCCCAGCCCTTCCATGAGGCCACAGGAAGTGGTGCTCTTTCCTTCGCCCAAAGGAGTAGGCGTGATGGCGGTGACTTCGATGTATTTGCCATCGGGTTTGTCTTTTAGACGCTCCATGATCTTAATGAAATCGAGCCGGCACAATCTACCGGCGGGAATGACCTCATCATCTCGGAGGCCTAGCTTATCCTGCCAGTCCTTGGGGGTCGGCATGTTCTTTTCAGCTGCTTCTGAAATCTGCCAGTCTTTCATTTCTACCGCATTGTAGGGCATCTTACATCTCCTCCTTCTGGGGAACTCAACACACGGTCTTTTCCATTGCCATTAAGACAAAACCGAACTACCATTACTCAATGAGCTTTTTTCACCTCCCTTTACTCGGTCACGATGGCCTATCACGAAGCAATACATACCGCAGCGAACTGGTTGTTACTAAGATGATAAGCGAGATGGAGAGATTAGGCCGGTTTTAAGGTCAAGAGGTCGGGCTGTTTTCAAATTTTTTACGCCTCGCCCACAACTTTTCAAGATATTTTTTTCACAATGCAGCGCAACCCTACTTGAGCTCGACCCTTTTGTCAAGGGGAAAAGACTAATGGCATTACCCCGTGGAAGGGAGGCTCGATTGCCACTCCTTCTATCCTCAGATCGGTCATCAGAGATATAAGCTAAGCTTCCTTGTAGGAAGCTCTGTGCAAAACTTGTTCATTTCTGTTTATCTCTGGTAGGGAAAATGTGCAAAAGGTATGAAGCAGTCTATGCTGTTTTGCGTTTGTTCACGTTATCGGCACTTGCTGTGTAGTAAATTTTATAATTAAATCAATATAATAATAAACTTTTTGACATTTAAACAGGGCATAAATAAGATGATTAACCTTTCAAATAGAAAAAACTAAATTCTTTATTAAGTCATGCCTGGTCTGACACTAAGAAAATCGCCAGTCATGAATCTACATTGAGGAATTAAAAATGAAGATAAACATTCAGACTTCTACACTCATGCAAACCCTGCAAAAAGTTCAAAATATTACCGAAAAAAAAACCAACATGCCGGTGTTGGCTCACTTGCTGCTCAAGGCAAATGAACAGCAGACCGTCGAGATTTTGGCCACCGACCTCGAATTGAGTTGCTGGACACAAATCGGGGGGCAGGTTGAAAAGCCGGGAAACGTCAGTGTATCTGCTCGTAAGCTTTTGGAAATCATAAAAGAGCTGCCGCAGGAACAAGTGCTTCTGGAAGTATCGCCGAATGGCAGGTTGACCATTCTTGCCGGCCGATCACGTTTTGAACTGGCAACCATACCCTGGGAAGATTTTCCTCACATGAACTTCTACCAGGATATCGAGTATGCCGCATGCGATGTGGGCGTACTCAGAGAAGCCTTGCAAAAGACCTTTTACGGTATCCCCATGGAGGATGATCCCTTTAGTGTTGCCGGTCTCCTTTGGCATCCCCTGGAGTCCGGAAGCTCTCGATTCGTTTCATCCGATGGGCACCGCTTGACATATTACGAAATCTCCGATCAGCACTTCGGTAGTCTGAATCTTAACAACGGGGTTATCATTCCTCGAAAAGGTGTGCAGGAGATGCTGCGCTTTCTCGAAAAAGAGCAGGAAGCATCGTTGGGCATCTATGAAAACTGTCTGATGCTGAAAACTGAATCGAGCATGCTCAGCATTCAGCTTCTGGAAGCTGTGTTCCCCGAATATCAGCTCATCATCCCTGAAGAAAGGCCTTTTGCTTTTCAAGTGGGCTGGGAAAGTTTTTATTATGCTCTCAAGCGCATGGCGGTCTTTACCGACCCCAAATGGCGCCATGTGCGTTTTGTCATCAGCGAGGGAAGCCTGGAGATGGAGACCGGCAGTCAGGAAATCGGTGCGGGCAATGATGTGCTAGACATCGATTATCAGGGGGAGAACTTCACTGTTGCTTTCAATATCCGCTATGTGCTCGATACCATTCAGGCCATGGAAAGCAGCCAGGTTCGGTTCGAATGGGTGGATCAGTTCCACGGGGGAGTGTTTCTGGCTCCCGAGAATCAGGGATATTTCAGCTTAATAATGCCCATGGTCGTCTGAGCCCATTCCATTACAATCTATGGAACTCCCCACCCGTGAGTATAAGCTCGCGGGTGTAAAGATGCAAAACACCCGCCTGCGCAACCTCCAATCAAAGTAAAACGAATTGAAAAAGACTCTGGGAAAGGCTATAATAATTTGTTTTTGAGCTATACCGATCAGTTTGGCTGACAGCTACACCAGGGGAGCTTCCTTCCTTTCTTCATATAACGGGATTTTTAACCTGATGCAAGCAGATCGGGGGGAATACCCATCTGCAACTCACATCCAAATTGCCGAGCTCAGGATAGCAAGCTTTACCATTTGCAAGTGTATCTACCCAGATGAGGTTTATATGGCAGAACTGAATAGAAATGAAATAGGTTCCAACGACAATTACACCGCGGAGCAGATTACCGTCTTGGAAGGGCTGACGGCCGTCCGCAAACGACCTTCGATGTATATCGGCAACGTATCGACGGAAGGATTGCATCATCTTGTTTACGAGGTTGTCGATAACAGCATTGATGAAGCTCTAGGCGGCTATTGCGATCACATTCGCGTACAAATTCATCTGGATGGAAACATTACGGTGGAAGACAACGGCCGTGGTATTCCAGTCGACCTGCACGAAAAGGAGAACCTGCCGGCTGTTGAAGTGGTCATGACCAAGTTGCACGCGGGGGGCAAATTTGATGCTTCCAGCTACAAGGTGTCGGGCGGATTGCACGGCGTAGGCGTGTCTGTTGTAAACGCACTGAGCGAATACCTTGAGGTCGAAATACGCCGTGACGGCAAAATATACAGCCAGCGCTTTGAGCGCGGAATAACAGCTACGCCCCTCACCGTTAAAGGCGAGACCAGCCGAAGAGGCACCAAAATCACCTTTAAACCCGATCCACTCATCTTTCCCGAGACCCAGATCAGCTTTGATATCATTGCACAGAGGATGCGCGAGCTTGCTTTTCTGAATCGTGGCGTGCGCATCGATTTATCAGATGAGTCAATTCCCAAGGAAAGGAGTTACTGCTACGAGGGGGGGCTGAAATCCTTTATTGAATATCTGAATAAAAACAAGGAGCCGCTGCATCCGGAAATCATTGAAGTGAGCGGTGAGAGACAAGACGTCTCCGTTGATATCGCAATCCAATACAACAGAACATACAATGAAAAAATTTTCACATTCGCCAACAACATCAACACGCGCGAAGGCGGGGCACATCTGGTCGGTTTTAAAACCGGTTTGACCAGAGCGATCAAGCAATATGCGGCCCAAACCAAGATGCAGAAAGCCGACCTGGATAAGCTCACCGGCGATGACGTCCGGGAAGGATTATCGGCCATCGTTAGCGTCAAGTTACCACAGCCCCAATTCGAAGGGCAGACCAAGACCAAGTTAGGCAACAGCGAAGTCAAGGGGCTGGTTGAAAACCTGGTCTATGAAAAATTGTCCATCTTTTTTGAGGAAAACCCAAAAGAGATAAGGATCATACTGGAAAAGATCCTGGAGGCGGCACGGGCTCGAGAAGCAGCACGCCGGGCCAGGGAGCTGACACGGCGCAAAGGAATATTGAGCGACCATTCGCTGCCGGGCAAACTGGCCGATTGCCAGGAGCGGGATCCAGCCAAAAGCGAGATTTTCATCGTGGAAGGCGATTCTGCCGGCGGCTCCGCAAAGCAAGGCCGAGATCGTCGATTTCAGGCGATTCTTCCTCTTCGCGGAAAAATACTCAACGTGGAAAAGGCGCGCTTTGACAAGATGCTCGAAAACCAGGAAATAAGAAATATGATCTCGGCGCTGGGAACGGGTATCGGCAAGGATGAATATGATCCTGATAAACTGCGCTATCACAAAACGGTTATCATGACCGATGCGGACGTCGACGGAGCACACATCCGCACCTTGCTGCTGACTTTTTTTTTCCGCATGATGCCCGAACTGATCGAGCGAGGCAACCTCTACATTGCTCAGCCGCCGCTGTACAGATTGGCAATGGGCAAACAGGAATTTTATCTGAAAGATGACGAAGAGCTCAACGCCCTGCTGTTGAGAAGGGCTGCCGACCGTAAGGAAGTGATTCTTCCCGAGCAACCGGAGGCTCTTTCCCCGACTCTTTTGATTGAGCTGATGAAGACTTTCTCCAGATACGAAGATTGGCTTGAGCGCCAGAGCAAAAGGGGATTCAACAAAAAACTGCTGGAGAAAGTCATTCAAACGTTTAGTGAGAAAGACTTGTCCCCGGTTGACCGCGAAAGCATGGTGGTGCTCAAAGCAGAGCTTGAGCAGGCGGGGTACGAAGCTGCGTCGATAGAGCTCGAAGAAGAGCATCGGGGCTACGATCTGGAGATTTCGCAGCCAAGCAACGGGCAGGAAAGAGTCAGATTGCGCTATGAATTTCTGCAATCCATAGAGTTCAAAAAGCTTTTAGAGCTTTACGAGCAGCTCGGAATACTTCATAAAAAACCCTATATGGTCAAAGATTCTCAGAGCGAGCAGAGCTTCGAGGACCCGCGCCAGCTTTTTCAGTTCCTCATGGACGAGGCCAAAAAAGGCACCAGCATTCAGCGCTATAAAGGTCTCGGAGAAATGAATCCTGATCAGCTGTGGGAGACGACCATGGATCCAGAAAAGCGAACTCTTCTGCAAGTGAGAGTTGAGGATTTGTATCTGGCCGACGAGCTCTTCACTACATTGATGGGCGACAAGGTGGAGCCCCGCCGCGACTTTATCCAGATTAATGCGTTGGATTTCAGGGAGCTTGATATTTAGCGTAGAGCCTGGAGAGGGGAGTAAGCGGTGGCAAAAGGCGACGAGGCGGTTCTACAATAAGAATATCGACCATATTAGAAACAAGAGGTTCCGGGCTTCTCGTCCGGAATGCTCACCTTCATCGGGAATACAGGCATTTTTATGGAACACAAAACGATCAATATCGAAGATGAGATAAAGCTTTCTTATCTTGATTATGCCATGAGCGTGATCATCGGCCGAGCCATTCCGGATGTACGCGACGGCTTAAAACCGGTCCATCGACGCATACTGTTTGCAATGCACGAGTTGAAAAACGATTTCAATAAGCCCTACAAGAAGTCCGCTCGTATCGTGGGCGATGTGATCGGTAAGTATCACCCGCATGGGGACACCGCTGTGTATGACACGCTGGTGAGAATGGCGCAGGATTTTTCCATGCGCTACCCCATCGTGGATGGACAAGGCAACTTCGGCTCTGTCGACGGTGATCCTCCCGCGGCCATGCGATATACTGAAGTTCGAATGGCACGGCTGGGCCATGAATTCATGCGGGATATTGAAAAAGAGACGGTCTTATTTCAGCCTAACTATGACAACACCATTTTAGAGCCCACCGTACTGCCCACTCGAGTGCCCGACCTGCTGTTGAACGGCTCGGCCGGAATTGCGGTCGGGATGGCCACCAATATTCCTCCACACAATCTTAACGAGCTGTGCAAAGGGCTGCTGGCCTGTCTGGATAACTGGAACATAGAGATCAGCGAGTTGATGAAGTTTATTCCCGGACCTGATTTTCCAACCGCTGGTTTCATTTATGGATTCCAGGGGATTAAAGAGGCTTATGAAACCGGCAGGGGCGTGATTAAGATGCGGGCCCGCATTGAGGTGGAAGAATCTGGCAAGAAGCAGCATCTGATTGTGACGGAACTGCCTTATCAGGTCAATAAGGCGCGGCTCCTGGAAAGAATTGCTGAGCTGGTAAAGCAGAAGAAAATCGAGGGAATTACCGACCTGCGCGATGAATCCGATCGCAAAGGCATGCGGATGGTGCTCACTTTGCGCCAGGGTGAAGAGCCCAAAGTGATTGAAAATCAACTCTACAAGCACACCGCCCTGGAAAGCAGCTTCGGCGTCATCATGCTGGCGGTGGTGGATAACAAGCCGGAAGTCTTGAATCTTCGAGGTGTGCTGCAAAATTTTCTCGATTTCCGGCGCGAAGTGGTTGTCAAGCGCACCCAGTTTGAGCTCAAACAAGCTGAGAAGCGTGCTCATATATTGGAAGGGCTGAAGAAAGCCCTTGAACACTTGGATGAAGTCATCCAGTTGATTCGTTCCGCTGCGAATCCGCAAGAAGCTAGAGCCGGATTGATCCAGCGCTTTCAGTTCAGCGATGTGCAGGCCCAAGCTATCTTGGATATGCGTCTGCAGCGTCTGACAGGGTTGGAGCGAGAAAAAATCCTGGAAGAATACCAGCAGATAATAAAAGACATTGAAAGACTCCGTCAGATCCTTGCTTCTCCCGCATTGGTCGATCAAGTCATTCGGGATGAGATCGAAGAGCTGATGGGCCAGTATGGCGATAGTAGAAAAACTGAAATCGTTGCCGAAAGCGGGGAGATTTGTCTTGAAGACCTCATCGCAGAGGAAGAGATGGTAGTAACCATTTCCCGAGCCGGTTACGTGAAAAGAACCCCTCTTTCCATCTACCGCAGCCAGAGGCGGGGGGGAAGAGGCCGGAGCGGCATGAGCACCAGAGAAGAGGATGTGGTGACGATTGTTTTCACGGCATCCACGCACGATTACCTGCTGGTTTTCACCAACCGCGGCCAGGTCTTCTGGCTAAAAGTTTACGCAATACCCGAAGTGGGGCCAAGCGCTATCGGTAAAGCGATCGTTAACCTTCTGCCCTTGCAGCAAGACGAAAAAGTCCAGACTATTCTTCCTGTTAAAGAATTCAAGGAAGATCACTATGTGGTGATGGCGACCAAGAACGGTATTGTCAAAAAATCGGAACTGACGGCCTACGCAAACCCTCGCTCTACCGGAATCAAAGCGATTGTCTTGGATGAAGACGATGAGCTGATCTGTGCCCGCATAACCGATGGAAATCAAGATCTGTTCCTAATGTCCAGGGCGGGTAAATCCTTGCGTGCGGATGAAAAGGAGTTTCGACCTCTCGGGCGTGTCAGCCGCGGAGTACGCGGAATGAATTTGGACGGCAGCGAATTGGTGGGTATGGATGTTATTGACGAAGGCAAGTCCATTCTAGTGGTGACTGAAAATGGCTTCGGCAAGCGCACCCCCAACGAAGCGTATCGACCGCAGGGACGAGCTGGAAAGGGAGTATTGAATGTTCGGGTCACCGAGCGCAATGGGAAGGTCATTGGCTTTCGCCAGGTAGGGGAAGATGACGAAATACTGCTCATTACCGATCGGGGCAGGTTGATTCGATCGCCAGTGGCTCAAGTCAGCAAAATAGGCCGGGTCACCCAGGGCGTGAAGTTAATAGGGCTGGATGAAGGCGAAAAGGTGACGGATCTGGCAGTGTTGGTGGAATCCGAGGAAAACCGGGAGGAGGATACGCAAGACTGATGAGAGATGTTGGTCCTATCGGAGTCATTGGCGCCGGAAGCTGGGGAACAACTCTGGCACAGCTGCTTGCTGCTCAGGGGCACCTTGTTGATCTTTGGGTTTATGAAGAGGATCTGTGCACTATAATCGCTGAGACTCGGGAAAACACGCTGTATCTGCCCGGTTTCCGGCTCGACGGGAAGCTTTTTCCACATAACGATCTGGAAGGTGTCGTGGCCGGCCACTCCCTTTTGGTGATGGTCGTCCCGTCGCATGTCTACCGTCGGGTAGCCATGCAAATGCTTCCTTTTCTAGAAAAAAATACCCTCATCGTGAGCGCAACCAAAGGAATCGAGAACGAGACGCTTCTTACCATGTCAGGTATCTGGAAAGAGCTGCTGCGTGCCTCGGATTCTGTCGGATTGGCCTGCTTGGGAGGGCCTTCTTTTGCTCGCGAAGTAATTCAGAAAGTTCCCACCGCCATTACTGCGGCCGCCGATGATCTGGAAACCGCCAAGCTGGTGCAGGAGGTCTTTTCCACCCCTTATTTTAGGGTCTACACCAGTCTGGACAAGGTCGGCTTGGAACTGGCCGGTGCGCTAAAAAATGTGATCGCATTGGCTGCCGGGGCCAGCGACGGGTTGGGCTTCGGCCATAACAGCCGTGCGGCTCTTATCACACGCGGGCTGGCGGAGATTGCACGACTGGGAGTGAAAATGGGAGCGCACCCCTTGACCTTTTCGGGGCTCTCCGGCGTCGGTGATCTTGTTTTGACCTGCACCGGAGAGTTGAGTAGAAATCGAACGGTCGGATTTCAACTGGGGCAGGGAAGAAAGCTGGCCGATATCCTTGCGGAGATGCGCATGGTTGCCGAGGGGGTGAAGACTGCCCGATCGGTCCATTTCCTGGCTCAACGCATGGAGGTGGATATGCCCATCTCCGAGCTGGTTTATCAAGTCTTGTATGAAGATAAAGAGCCAATTCTTGCAGTGCAGGAGCTTTTGGAGCGCAATCTGAAACATGAGCTGGAAGTTTCTTGGGAAACGGTGTGCGGGGCTCCCCAAAACGGCGTCGCATAGTAGGCGGAGCTGACTATTCGGAATCAAGGCTATAGCTTAGCCCATGCAGCAAGGTTCGCACATGGACATCTACCGGAGGGTGAAGGAAAAAAAAGAGGCCTACGAGCGCTATAACTTCGAACGACTTCAAGAGGAAGCGTTTGCCACCTTCTTCGATCTTGCACAGGAATATACCAGCTTAGAATATCTCTATCAAATCAGCGTAGCTGTTCCCAAAGTTTTCTTTGGGCTTGAAAGCCGCTTGTACGTCATCGATCATCAAACGTCTCGGTTACAGCTGGTTTGTACCAGCGAGCTCGGATTGATTCCGCAGGAGGATCGTACCTTATCCACTCTCGATCTCTGTACGGCTCCTTGCGAAACCCAAGATGCATGGATATTTCCGGTGCACGGAAACGAAGCCCTCACCCGGTGGATTCCATTCCATACGCAGGGCAGCATTCTGGGAATGTTTGAAATATCGCCTAAAGAAAAAATAGATGCCAAGGAACACTTCTTCCTCGAAAAATTCACCAATCGAATCGGCTACAATCTGCACCAGAAGCTGCTCATTGAGCAGAACATCAACCATATCAAGTTTATCAACCAGTTGGTTGCCGACATAGAGCATAATGTCATCTCTCCGAACCTGTATTATCGATTGTTTCTTCTCCGTCTCAATAAGCTGATCAAAAGTTATAAACAGCTGCAGCAGCAAATGATCGACGTGATCCAGTTCCTCGGGCGGGGCGAATCGAAGTTAAGCGAAACCCGCAAAATATATCGCAGCCTGATGAAGAATAACGAGAGTCTCGAAGAGGAATCGAAGGCCTTGGCGAAACATTATGAGCATACCAGTCTTTTTCTGGAGACTCTGATGCGCCGCGATCACTTCGAAAAGGGGACTTATGTATTGAGAAAGCAGTCCTGTAATTTCAGGACGGAAATCATCGAGCCTCTACTGGAACGCTATATCCCGATGTTGGAGAAGAAAGGGATCGTGGTCGACAACCGTTTTGAAGATGTTCCCGATGAGGAAGTGACGCTTTTTGTTGATAAGGGTCTGATCTCTCAGGTGTTCGATAATCTGTTCTCCAATGCCTTGAAGTATACCCGCAAGATGGAAGATCAACTGGGAAACAGTGTGAAGCTGGTTTCATTCAACCGACAAATTCGGAAGAATTTTTTCGGTGAAGGCACCAACGGAGTTCAGTTCAACTTTTTCACTACGGGGAGACCTCTCTCGCAAGAAGAAGCGGCAAGGGTGTTCGAAGAGGGATATAGAGGCAAGAATGCGGGTCAGGAATCGGGCGGGGGGCATGGCTTGCATTTTGTTCGCAACGTGGTTGAAATCCACGGGGGCAAGGTGGGCTGCGAGCCCCAAGAGTACGGCAACACGTTCTGTTTCATTTTGCCCTTGAAGGAAGAGGTTTCCTTGCCGGCAAATCTTTTGCTGGAACGTCTGGAGGCAACCGGTGTAAGCAAAAAAAAGCCGGCGACTTGATCCGACCGGCTCTTTTCTTTGAAAGCAGGATCATGGTTGACTAGGAACAGGTGCATCCGCATCCGCAGCCACTTGCCGATGCCTGGTCGTTTATCTCCACCACCTCGATATCGAATGTTAAGACCCTGCCTGCGAGCGGGTGATTGAGGTCCAGTAAGACGCTGTCTTCCTGTAACGCTTTTACTGTGGCCGGAAACTGTCCCTGTTCGGCGGTTTGAATTATGAGCACCTGCCCGACTTCGGGAGCAAAGTCAGAGGGGAAATCAGATAGCTTGAAAGGCTGCTCAAGTTCGTCCTGCCTTTCTCCGTAAGCCTCGGAGGGCCGAAGAGTAAAGGTCTTGCGTTCACTTGCGGTCATGCCTTTCAACGCTTGCTCGAAAGCGGGTATCACCTGATTAGAGCCCACATGAATTTCCAGCGGCTCGCATCCGGCACTGGAATCAAAAACATCACCATTTTCATATCTTCCAGTGTAATGAAGCTTCACAAACTTGCCTTTTTCCACTTTGTTCATTCCATTCTCCTTAAGCATTGAAGGAAATAAGAGCTCTCGCTTCAACATTATCAGAATAGATGTCGAAAAATCGATCCATTGAATGTTCTGGAGATTTTTTGATGCACGATAATGTTGCACGTCGGTTTTTAACCAACCTAGGGGGAAATATGGACAAAGTCAAGGTTGCTCGAAGGCGGTTTACGGCTGCAAGAAAAAGGTTTGAAGTTGGTCGGGCTGCCGGCTGCAGCCGGGAGGCTGAGCGAGCTGTAGGAGAGACCTACCCTCGATCAGCCTCCGGCTATGGTTTAATCAGTGCGCCCCGGCCCGTGTAGATTTTTCTATAAAATCGACAACCTGGCTGGTCGGCGTGCCGGGACCGAAAATTTCGGCAACTCCTGCAGCTTTGAGCCCTGAGATGTCTTCTTGCGGAATGATTCCACCGCCGACAACCAGGACATCGTCGAGATCCTTTTCCCGCAGAAGTCGAACCACGCGTGGGAAGAAATGCATATGCACCCCGGAAAGGCTGCTCAGCCCCACCACATCGGCATCTTCTTGCAGAGCTGCGGCAACGATCATCTCAGGGGTTTGACGCAACCCGGTGTACACCACTTCCATGCCGGCTTCGGCAAAAATGCGAGCCAGAAGTTTTGCGCCCCGGTCGTGGCCATCCAGTCCGGGCTTGGCCACTACGATCTTGATTTTCTTCTTCTGTGCCATTGACAGTCACCTCCGCTTTCTATACGAATTCCTTCGGCCTGTATTCGCCGAAAAGATCGCGCCAAACATCGCATACTTCGCCGATCGTAGCTTTGGCTTTCACCGCTTCGATTACTGCGGGCATCACGTTTTCCCCAGCTTCGGAAGCCTTGCGCAAATTGTCCAGCCCCTTGCTCCACTGGAGCTCATCTCTTTCGGAGCGAAGCTTTTTCAGTTTTTCGGCTTCCGCTTCACCAACCGACATATCTACCCTGAGGAGGTTAGTGGGAGGCGGCTCCTCCATCGTGTACTTATTGATCCCCACATACACCCGATCGCCCGTTTCGATCTCTTTCTGAAAGCGGTAGGCACTGTTTTGGATTTCTTTTTGAATATAGCCCTGCTCAATGGCGGCCAGGGTGCCTCCCATGGCGTCGATTTTCTGGATGTAGGCGTCTATTTCCGCTTCGATCTTATCCGTCATGGCTTCTACAAAATAACACCCGGCCAGCGGATCTATGGTCAGCGCGGCTCCGCTTTCTTCGGCGACCACCTGCTGGGTCCTCAGAGCGACGGTTACAGCCTGCTCCGTGGGAAGACATAAAGCTTCGTCATAGGAGTTGGTATGCAGCGACTGGCATCCTCCCAGGGCCGCTGCATAGGCCTGCAGAGCCACTCTTACCACGTTGTTCAAAGGCTGCTGGGCGGTCAGCGTCACTCCGCCGGTTTGCACGTGATAGCGCATCATCATGGAGCGTGGATCCTTGGCTCCGAACCGCTCTTTCATTGTCCTGGCCCAATAGCGCCGGCCTGCGCGGAACTTGGCAACTTCCTCCAGCACATTAGTGAAGGCGTTGAAAAAGAAGCTGAGGCGGGGAGCGAAACTGTCCACCTCCATTCCACGATCGACGCAGGCCTGCACGTACGCAATGCCGTCCGCGATGGTGAAGGCCATTTCCTGGGCGGCGGTGGAGCCCGCCTCGCGAATATGGTAGCCGCTGATGCTGATGGTATTCCAGCGCGGCACCTGCTTGAAGCAGTAATCGATCAAATCGACCGTAAGACGCATACTGGGCTTTGGAGGGTAGATGTATTGGCCGCGAACGGTGATCTCTTTCAAGATATCATTTTGCACGGTCCCGCCCACTTTGTCGAAAGGGACACCCTGTTCTTCGGCAATGGCGAGATACATGCCTAGAAGCACGGTTGCCGGAGCATTGATGGTCATTGAGGTGGTCACCTGATCCAGTCGAATGCCGTCGAAGAGCACCCTCATATCTTCGATGGAATCAATGGCCACCCCTACTTTTCCCACTTCTCCCATGGAGAGTGCGTGATCGCTGTCGTAGCCCGCCTGGGTCGGAAGGTCAAAGGCCACGCTTAGGCCGGTCTGGCCCTGCTCGAGCAGGTAGCGATAGCGGGCATTGGTTTCCTTCGCGCTGCCAAAGCCCGCATATTGGCGCATCGTCCAGTACCTTCCGCGATACATGGTGGGTTGAACACCGCGAGTGAAGGGGAATTCTCCGGGAAAGCCAAGATCGCGACTATATTCCATGCCCCTGTTGTCCAGGGGCGTATAGAGCCTTTCTACCGGTATATTTGAAATGCTGGTGAAGGTCTCTTTTCGTTCCGGAGCCCGTGAAAGAGACTTTTTCAAACTGCCTTGCTGCCAGCTCTCCAGACCAGCCTCCAGCTTGTCCAGTTCCTTTTTGTCAAACATAATGTCCTCACTCGTTTCGTTTAAAACAGCTTTGTGCGCTGCAAAATTACCGTTCGCCCATCTGATTGTTTCTTCAGCCTATCACAGCCAGCACGTCGGACTTCTGGACGCTGTCACTCTCTTTAAACAGGATCTGTTTGACCGTCCCCGAGCATGGTGAACAGATGGAATTCTCCATTTTCATCGCTTCCAGGATCAAAATGACGTCCCCTTCTCCGACCGCATCGCCTGCTTTAACCTCATAGCGGATGATCATGCCGGGCATAGGAGCTTCGATGTTGGTGCCGTTCATGGGAGCGGCGGCTTGCTTGATTTCGAGAGCCGCTTGTGGCATCGGAGCCGCGACCTTTGGCGGCGGTGGAGGGGGAGCGACAGCCCCTGTTATCGGCTGGGGTGCCGGCAAGGTTTTCTGGACAAGGGCCGAAGCACCGATCGAGAGGCTGCCGCCGACCGGCTCCACCTCGACTTCGAAGTATTCGCCGTCGACGAACACATTGAAAGTGCGGGCGTCAGGTCCTTTGACCGGTGCCTCTTTGACGGGTTTTTCCACCAAAAGTCCGGCTTTGGCTTTCTTTACCAGTTCATCTTCGGCCTTCACCTGCTCGATGGTCTTGGGCTTCACTTCTTGCGGCATTTCTTCCTGGCCGTATTTCCACTTCAGGAAGCGCTTGCCGGTTGTGGGGTAGAGTGCGTAGATGAGGGTATCATCGAGATCCTTGGCAAGTCCGGCGACCCCTTTTTCAGCCGTCTTCAGCTCCGGTTCCAGCACGTCCGCGGGACGACATGTAATCGGCTCCTCGCCTCGTGGGTAGCCTTTTAGTGTCTTTTGCTGAACAGTTGAGTCGATTGGAACCGGGGTTTCACCGTAAAGTCCGTAGCACAGATCCTTGACCTGGGCTGTGGTCATCTTGTAGCGATCTTCGGGAGTATCGAAAAGTACGTTATTGACGGTCTGAATACCCACGATCTGGCTGGTCGGGGTTACCAGCGGAACCTGGCCCAGTTCGCGCCGAACAATGGGGAGCTGACGAAATACTTCGTCCAGTTTATCCAAAGAATCCATTTCGCGCAGTTGATTGACCAGATTGGAGAGCATGCCGCCAGGGGTCTGGTGCAGCAGTACGTTGATGTCGATGATGGACATGCGGTCATCGAGCAGGTGCTTGTATTTTAGCGAGATTTTTTCCATGTGCTCGCTGCATTTGGCGAGCAGTTTGAGGTCGAAGCCCGTATCGCGGCTGGTGCCTTGAAGCGTCACAACCAGAGGCTCGATGGCCGGGTGCGAGGTGCGGTACGCCCAGGGCGACAGACAGGTGTCCACGATATCGACTCCCGCTTCAATGGCTTTCAGCAATGACATATCGGCCATGCCCGAGGTGAAATGACTGTGCAGATGAATGGGTGCTTTGATGGTCTCTTTGAGTGCCTTCACAAGAACGTAAGCGTCATATGGAGCGATCAGGCCGGCCATATCTTTGATGCAGATGGTATCGGCTCCCATTTCTTCGAGCTGCCTGGCCTTTTTTACGTAATAGTCCAGATTGTACACGGGGCCGCCCATGCGCGATTCGGTAAGCGAATAACAGATAGCGCCCTGGAAATGCTTGCCGTGTTTCTTGATGATCTTGACTACCGTTTCAAAGTTGCGGAAATCATTGAGCGCATCGAACACTCGGAAAATATCGATGCCATTAACACAGGAGCGTTCGACGAAAGCTTCCGCCACATCGTCTGCATAATTGCGGTAGCCCACCAGATTCTGTCCTCGCAACAGCATGGAAAATGGGGTGTTTTTGATATATTTCTTCATCGTTCTGATGCGCTCCCAGGGGTCTTCTCCGAGGAATCGATGCATCGTATCGAAAGTAGCGCCCCCCCATACTTCCATGGAATAGAAGCCGACTCTGTCAATTTCTTCGGCAATGGGAAGAAAATCTTCACTTCTACCGCGGGTGGCAAACAACGACTGGTGTCCGTCGCGGAAGGTAAGATCCTGTATTTTGACCGGATGGACTACCTGAACGGATTCCTCAAGTAACCCGGAAAGCAATTCTCCATGCTGTTT
>Ga0068714_10002418_pt1 | contig 24179 bp, 21 predicted proteins | sample MTBNYHSulfiMetaG_FD_62988 | JGI IMG/M metagenome (GOLD analysis project Ga0068714, IMG submission 62988) | Enrichment culture microbial communities from rom New York Harbor, USA that are MTBE-degrading - MTBE-NYH (New York Harbor Sulfidogenic)... | ecosystem: Environmental > Aquatic > Marine >... | reverse complement strand
CACGCAACGAAGCAGATGCGGCCAAACCGGCTCGCCCGAAGGGTGAAGGCCGCCAAAGATTTCTCACCAGGCGAACGGTACAAACTGTCACCCGTCAAAACCATCTCAAAACGACCGTAAATGATTGAATTATCAGCCTATTATCCTTGCCTTTTGGCGGCCTTCATGAAATATTCGGGATAGGAACGGCTCCCGGAGGGTGGGTCTGGGCGGTGATGGGCCCCGCGGCGCGGCCCCCTGGTCACCTCCCGGCCCGGGGGGGAACCCTGAAGCAGCCTTCCCGAGGTCGGCCGGGCCGAGCTGTCGGGCGGGGGCTAAGTGATCTTCAACTCCTCCCGGAGCCTCTTGGACAGCTCCCGGATCAGGCCGAAGGCCTTCTCCACCGTCCTCTCCCGATCCGGATTGACCAGGCAGCAGGTGGCCGGCGAGAGCAGGGACCTGGCCAGGAGCAGCTCCCGATCCAGCCCCTTCCCGGCCAACCGGTCCCAGAGCCCGGTCAGCCGGTCCATCAGCGAGCTTAAGCTCTCGGCCTCGAAGGGCTCGAAGTTGGTCGGGACGATCCCCCACACCAGCCGTCCCCCCCTCTCCAGGAAGCGCTTGATGGCCGGGACGTAGGAGACGAAGATCTCGCCGTTGGAGAAAACGTCCAGGGAGAGGACGTCCAGGTCCAGGTTGAGGAGGAAGTCCCAGTCCGGGTTGCCGCAGAGGTGGATCCCCCGGGGCCGGTGGCAGAGGTCGAAAAAAACCTCCAGGTCCCCCCTGGCGGCCAGGGAGTCGTAGCCGGACAATGCGGAGAAGAGGAACTGGAGGCCGGGCTCGTCGATGAACATGAAGGCGTTGGGGTTGAGCCCCTTGAGCCTCCGGAGCTGGACGTTGACCCGCCGGGCCATGAACTCCAGGATGAAGGGCCTGACCGTGTCGTCGAAAAGGATCGGCCGGTCATCCTGGTCCTTGACGTTGAGCCCGAAGCTGATGGGCCCTTCCAGCTGGCCCCGGATGGCCGGCCTGGCGGACAGGTCCAGGCCCAGGAACTGATGGTAGACGGCCGAGTAGCGGGGGGAGATGTCGAAGTAGTCCGGGTCCTCGAAGTGGCTTAAGGCCTCCTCCACCTCGGCCAGGAACCTCGCCTGGTCAAAGGACAGCTTCCGCCCCTCCAGGTCCAGGACGATCCCTGGGAGGTGCTCCGAGGCCTGGACGTACATGTCCTCGTGGTAGCTGACCAGGGGGAGCTGGGGCCAGAAGGGGATATCCAGGCTCAGGGCCTGCTCCAGGGCCCGCCGGACGTCGGTGTGGGGCATGACCGCCATGGCCGTGGTCAACAGCCCCCCGGGGATGGCCACGGTCAGTCCTCCAGGCCGGCCACCCGCCGGACCACCAGGAGGAGCATCTTGAACCTCTTCTCGGCCTTGAGCGAGTGGGGGACCCCCTCGGGCATGGCCACCACCTCCCCGGCCTTGGCCCTGACCGTCTGGCCGCCGATGGTGATGGCCGCCTCACCCTCCAGGATCTGGACAAAAGCGTCGGCGGTCACGGTGTGGGCGCTGATCCCCTCGCCCTGGTCAAAGGCGAAGACGGTCAGGGAGAGGGCCTTGTTCTGGGCCAGGGTCCGGCTGACCACCGTCCCCTCCTGGAAGTCCACCAGTTCCTTCACGGCCAAGGCCCGGGCGTAGTCGATGTTCTTCAGCAAACCCCCCTTGTCGGTCACTATCTCCATGGTCCCCCCCGATTAAGATAAGGTTCCGGTGATTCCTGGCGTCCCGGGTCCAAGCCGGACCCGGCCGCTGAAACGGCGCCTCCGCCGGCCGGGCCCCCTGCAGTATACCCCAACCCCCGCTCCCGGGTCAGGGTGGTCGGAAGGGCGCTTTTATTGGAGCCCCGGCTTGGGTTAGAATCGGGAGGCGGGGCGGTTCCGGCCCGGGGACCGGGCAGAGTCCGGAGGACGGAGGAGGGGCGATGGCCGAGAAGGTGATCATCATGGGCGCCGCGGGGCGGGACTTCCACAACTTCAACGTCTACTTCCGGGAGAACCCCCGCTACCGGGTCCGGTGCTTCACCGCCGCCCAGATCCCGGACATCGACGGCCGCCGCTACCCGGCCGAGCTGGCCGGGACCCTCTACCCGGAGGGGATCCCCATCTACCCCGAATCCAGGCTGGAGGAGTTCATCGAGAAGGACAAGATCGACATGGTGGCCTTCTCCTACTCCGACCTGCCCCACCTGGAGGTGATGCACAAGGCCTCCCTGGTCCAGGCCCGGGGGGCCGACTTCATGCTCATCGGGGCCACCTACACCATGCTCCGGTCCAAGAAGCCGGTGGTGGCCGTCTGCGCCGTCCGGACCGGGGCCGGCAAGTCCCAGACCACCCGCCACCTCTGCCGGGTTCTGACCGAGGAGGGCCTGAAGGTGGTGGCCGTCCGCCACCCCATGCCCTACGGCGACCTCCGCCGCCAGGTGGTCCAGCGCTTCTCCACCTTCCAGGACTTCGACCGCTACGACTGCACCATCGAGGAGCGGGAGGAGTACGAGCCCCTGGTGGCCCAGGGGATCGTGGTCTACGCCGGGGTGGACTACGGGTTGATCCTGGAGGAGGCGGAGAAGGAGGCTCAAATTATCCTCTGGGACGGGGGTAACAACGACACCCCCTTCTACTGCCCCACCGTCCACGTGGTGGTCTTCGACCCCCACCGGGCCGGCCACGAGCTCCTCTACCACCCCGGCGAGACCAACCTGATGATGGCCGACGTGGCCGTCATCAACAAGGTCGACTCGGCCGATCCTAAGGCCGTGGCCCAGGTCCGGGCCAACATCGAGTCCCGGCGGCCGGAGGCGGAGATCGTTCTGGCCGAGTCGGCCGTCTCGGTGGAGGAGCCTTCGCGGATCAAGGGGGTAAAAGTTTTGGTGGTCGAGGACGGCCCCACCCTGACCCACGGCGAGATGCGCTTCGGGGCCGGGACCATCGCCGCCCAGCGATACGGCGCGGCCGAGCTTGTTGACCCCCGGCCCTTTGCCTCGGGCAAGATCGCCCGGACCTTCAGCGACTACCCCCATATCGGGCCCCTCCTCCCGGCCATGGGCTACTCCCACCAGCAGGTCAAGGACCTGGAGGCGACCATCAACCGGACCGAGTGCGACCTGGTCCTCTTCGCCACCCCCATCGACCTGCCCCGGCTGGTGAGCATCGACAAGCCCTATTTAAGGGTCCGCTACGACTACCGGGACCACGGCCGGCCGACCCTGGCCCAGGTGGTCCTGGACCGTCTGGACAGGGTTTCAACCTGATGGCCGGCCGGCCCCCGACCCTCCTGGTGGCCCTGGGGGGAAACGCCCTCATCAGGAAGGGCCAGCAGGGGACCATCCAGGAGCAGTTCAAGAACCTGAGGGTCCCCATCCGCCAGATCGCCGAGTTGAGCCGGACCCGAAACATCATCATCACCCACGGCAACGGCCCCCAGGTGGGCAACCTCCTCCTCCAGCAGGAGAGCAACCGCGAGGTTCCCGAGCTTCCCCTGGAGATCCTGGTGGCCATGACCCAGGGCCAGATCGGCTACATGATCGAGTCCACCCTGGACACCCTCCTCATGGAGCTCAAGGTAACCCCCCAGAAAAGGCTGATCAGCCTCATCAGCTACGTCGTGGTCGACCCCAAGGACCCGGCCTTCGAGCGGCCGTCCAAGCCCATCGGGCCCATCTACACCGCGGCCCAGGCGGCCCGCCTCCTCCACCCCACGGTGGAGACGGCCAAGGGGTTCAGGCGGGTGGTGGTCTCGCCCAGGCCGGTGAGCATCGTCGAGAAGGAGGAGATCAGGGTCCTGATCCAGCAGGGCTTCATCGTCATCTGCTGCGGCGGCGGGGGCATCCCGGTCATCCGCCGGGGACGGGCCTTTGACGGGGTGGACGCGGTCATCGACAAGGACCTGGCCTCGGCCCGGCTGGCCCGGGAGGTGGGGGTGGACCTGTTTATCATCGCCACCGATGTCAAGGGAGTCTTCCTGGACTACGGCGGCCCCGGCGAGCGCTTCCTGGATAAGCTGACCCCGGCCCAGGCCCGGGCCCACCTGGCCGCGGGTCACTTCCCCTCCGGCTCCATGGGCCCCAAGGTGGAGGCCGCCCTGGACTTCCTGGAGGGCGGGGGGGAGCGGGCCGTGATCACCTCCATCCAGGCCATCACCAGGGGCCTGGAGGGCCGGGCCGGGACCCAGCTCGTGGCCGGCTGAGGGGATCCCGCCCGTCGGCTGAACCGCCTCCCGGATTGGGCCGGCTTTCGGCCGTGAGCAGGCCCGGCCTTCTCCTCTCCTGGCCAGGATCCCGGGTTCCAGGCCCCACCCGCGGGGCCTGGGAGCCACGATCACCCTTTCCCCGGCCGACCATTATCCTGGAGGCCTCCAAGACCTCTCCGAGCAACTGTCGGGAACAAGCTTCCTCCGCAGGTTCCCCGAGCCGGGGCGACCGGCTGGAGCGGCTCCGGAGCCGGCCCGGGCTGATGATGATCGCCCCGGCCTTGTCCGCCGGAGCCCCTGAGAGAGAGCCGAGGGTTGTGTTTCCCGGCCTTCTCGGGTTAGATTCGGGTTCCAAGGGAGCACGCCTTACAAAAAGAGCTTCGGGGAAACATTCCAAACCGGCTCGAGTCCTATCCTTAGAATAGTAAACCCTGGCCGTGGGAGCTGTAGCGTGGTCATAACCGGTAACTGTGATCTGCTTATCCGTAATTGCCTCATAGTTGACGGTTCGGGCGGGGCCCCCTTTCCGGGCGAGGTGGCGGTCTCCGGGGGGCGCATCACCGAGGTGGGCTCGGACCTGGGGAAGACCTCCGGGCGGGTGATAGACTCCTCCGGCTCGGTCGTCTGCCCCGGGTTCATTGATTCCCATACCCACGACGACCTGTACCTTCTTTTTCGCCCCGACGGTCAGGCCAAGGTCAGGCAAGGCGTGACCACGGTGGTCCTCGGCCACTGCGGTATCTCCGCCGCGCCAGGGGTTCCGGAGCGCTGGAAGGATCTACGGGGGCTGCTGGGCCTGCTGGGGGCGGCTCACGTTCCGGAGGAGCAGCTCGGACCCATGCCGTTCGGCCGGTTCCTGGATCTGCTCAACGAGGCGGGTCCCGGGATCAACATCGCCTCCCTGGTCGGTCATTCCACCATCAGGCTCGCGGTCATGGGTTCGGTCAATCGGCCGGCAGGACCGGAGGAAACGGACCGGATGCGCCGCCTGGTCCGAGAGGCCATGGACCAGGGCGCCTTCGGCATCTCCACCGGACTTATCTACCCTCCCGGCTCTTATGCCCGGACCGCCGAGCTGGTTTCCTTGGCCCGGGAGGCGGCCCGATCCAAGGGACTGTACTCGACCCACCTCCGCAGCGAGGGGGCCGGGATCGAGACGGCCTTGAGAGAGGCCCTGGAGATCGGAGAGAAGGCCGGGGCCAGGGTCCTCCTTTCCCACCACAAGGTGGGCGGCCGGCCCAACTGGGGGCGGAGCCGTCTGACCCTGGGAATGATCGAGGAGGCCAGAAGCCGGGGGTTGGAGGTGGCGGCCGACCAATACCCCTATACCGCCTCCAGCACCTATCTGGCAATCATCCTGCCGCCCCGGGTCCAGGAGGGCGGACCCGGAGATTACTGCAAAAAGCTTGAGGATCCGGCCTTTCGGGCCTTTGTCAGAGACCTGGTGGAGAACCGGGCCGGAGCTGACTGGGAAAACCTTGTCGCCTCCCTGGGACCGGAGGGTATCGTAATCGCCAGCTCTCCCAGCCGGCCGGACTGCGTTGGACTCTCCCTGGCCCAAATCGCCGAGCGGGACAGCGTCGATCCATTGGAGGCGGTGTTTGACCTTCTCATCGGCGACGAGGCGGCCACCGGGGCCATCTACCACTCCATGGCCGAGGACGACGTGACCAATATCATGAGCCGGCCCTACGTCATGTTCGGCTCCGACGGGATGCCGGCCTTCAGAGAGGAGGATAAGGTCCACCCTCGCTTTTTCGGCACTTTCCCCAGGATCTTGGGACATTACGTCAGACGGATGGGAGTCCTCTCTCTGGAGGAGGCCGTCCGGAAGATGACCTCCCTTCCGGCCGAAACCTACGGCCTGAAGACCAAGGGGTTGATCCGGCCGGGTATGGATGCCGACCTGGTGATTTTCGATCCGGAAAAGATCATCGACCGGGCCACCTTCGCCGACCCGGCCAGGGCACCCGAGGGAATCCGCAAGGTCATCGTCGGCGGCGAGGTGGCTGTGGATGAGGGGACGGTCACCGGCCGGGCCCGTGGTCGAGTCCTCAAACGCGGCTTCGATTGAGGGGATAAGGCAGACGTAACGGATTAATAAACCACCAACCTTTGATTGTGAGGAGGCAGAGATGAGGAAGACTTTGGTAGCGGTTCTGGTGGTGATTCTGGCCCTGGCCTTCCTGGCCGGTCCGACCCTGGCGGCGGACAAGAAGATGAAGATCAAGCTGGCCAGCCTGGGCTTGCCGGATCCGTTCAAATCCGCCGGCCATTCCGCCTACCTGGTGTTCAAGGATCGGGTGGAGGCCGACAGCGGCGGTCGGATAGAGGTCGAGATCTTTCCCGCCGGGCAGTTGGGCAATGAGACGGATTCTCTTGAAGCGATTAAAAACGGCGTCATTGAGATGTTTTCAGCCTCCATGGTCGGTTTGAACCGGCTCTTCCCGCCCGCCTTCGTCATGGGCTCGCCTTATCTGTTCCGGAACCTCAACGTGGCCTGGGAGGTCAGCCAAGGTGAGTACGGGCGCCAACTGCTGGACGCCTTCACCGAGAAGACCGGCATCAAGGGCCTGGGAGTTTTGGGTCTCGGTTTCAGCTCCATCACCAACAGCGTCCGGCCGACCCGCACCCCGGCCGACTTTAAAGGCATCAAGTTCCGGGGCATGGGCAAGATGCAGGTGGCCATGTTCGAGTCCCTGGGCGCCAGCGCCGTGCCGATCTCCTGGACCGAGGTCTACACCTCCCTCCAGACCGGAGTGGTTCAGGGGCAGACCAACCCCCCGGCCATCATCGACGCCTTTAAAATCTATGAGGTTCAGAAGTACCTGGCCCTGTGCAACTCCCAGTACGGCTATCAGTTCTGGGTGGCCAACAAGGCCTGGTTTGATTCGCTCTCCCAGGCCGACCAGATTATTATCCGCGACGCCCTCCAGGTGGCCAACACCACGGCCAGGGGCATGGGCGCGCTGCTGAATCAGATCGCGGTGACCAACCTGAAGAAGGCCGGGATGCAGGTCGACGCCCTGACCGGGGAGGAGATCGCGGCCATTCAGGAAGTGGCCCGTCCCAAGTGCCTGGCCTGGCTCAAGACCCAGATCGATCCCAAGTGGGTCGATGACCTCTTGACCGCCATTGATGAAGCGGAGAAGAAGCTGGGCTACAAGTAAGAGCACTGCGACCTCCCGGGCGGCCGGAACGGCTTCCCGGGAGGTCCACCGGGTCATGGGTCTGGGGAGTCAGGTGGAAAAACACAGGGAATCCTCCCGGGTTCTGGGTACGGTCATCCGGCTGGGCACGGTGATTGAAAGATCCACGGGCCTGGCCTGCGTGGTTCTTTTCGGGACCATGATCGTGACCGCCATTTTGGGCGTCTTCTTCCGTTACGTAATGAACAACCCCTTTCAGTGGACCGAAGAGATAGCCCGGTACACCCTTATCTGGCTGGGCTTCACCGCCATCTCCATGGCCATTTGGCGGAAGGAGCACATCACCATTCCCTTCCTGGTCGAGATGCTGCCCGGTCCGGTCTCCAAGTGCCTCTCCGTGGCGGTTCACCTGTTAATCGGCGCCTATATGTATATCCTTCTGACCAAAGGCTACCGGATGGCGTCTAACACCATGATGACCGCCCAATCAATGCAGATCTCGATGTACTGGTTTTATCTGGCCGTTCCGGTCTCCGCCCTGCTGAGCCTGGTCCAGATAACTCTCAGCCTGATCCGGACCGTCATCTCCCCGGCCCATCCGAAGGCCGCCCTCCAAGACTAGCGCAGGAACAATCTATGCCCACATCCCTTCTCTCCAGCTTCATCGTTCTCACCCTGATCGGGATGCCGGTGGGTTTCGTGCTCGGGTTGACCGCTCTTTTCGGGTTCATCCTGATCGACAAGCCCGTCTTCCTGACCATGATCCCCCAGCGGTTCTTCTCCTCCATGGACGGCTTCTCTTTCCTGGCCCTGCCGTTTTTCCTGCTGGCCGGGGATATCATGAACCGGATCGGGCTGACCGAGCGCCTGGTGGCCTTTGCCAACCTCTTTTTCGGTCGGATGAGGGGCGGTCTGGCCCAGGTGAACATAGTCACCAGCATCATTTTCGGCGGCATCTCCGGGGCGGCCATGGCCGATACCGCCGCCTTGGGAAGCGTTTTCATCCCGGCCATGGAAAAGGAAGGCTACGATACCGATTTTTCCGCCGCGGTGACCGTGGCTTCCTCGATCATCGCCCCCATCATCCCGCCCAGCATAATCATGGTCATCTACGGGGCGATCATGGGCGTCTCCATCGCCGGCTTGTTCGCCGCCGGCATTGTGCCCGGTTTGATGATCGGCCTGTCCCTGATGATCTTGACCAGGTTTTATGCCAAACGGCGCAACTACCCCCGGCACGTTATTCCCCTGACCGTAAGCAACATCTCCCGCACCACCGGCCAGGCCCTGCCGGCCCTGGTTCTGCCGTTCATCATTCTGGGCGGTATTCTCGGCGGAGTGGTGACCCCCACCGAGGCGGCGGCCGTGGCGGTGGGCTACGCCCTCTTTCTGGGCTGCCTCATTTACCGGAACCTGGGTCTCAAGGATCTCTACGAGCTGCTGTACCGAAACGCCATCACCGTGGGGATCATCGCCGTCATCGTTTCCGGGGCTTCAATCCTGGCCTGGTTGCTGGCCATGCAGCAGATTCCCCAGATGGTGGCCGAATTATTCCTGTCCATCACCCAGAATAAGTATTTTATTCTGCTGCTGATCAATCTCTTGTTGGTTTTTATCGGCATGTTCCTGGACATAACCGCCTCGCTCCTCATCCTGGGCCCCATCCTGGCCCCCTTGGCCACCAACCTGGGGGTGGACCCTCTCCATTTCGGGGTGATGATGTGCGTCAACCTGAATATCGCCCTGATGACCCCGCCCATGGGTGCCTGCCTGTTCATGGCCATGATTGTCAGCAAGAGAAGCCTGGGGCAGATCGTCAAGGCCATCTGGCCGTTCATCCTGGTCGAGCTTTTTGTTCTGTTGCTGGTGATCTACATCCCGGTCATCACCATGACCGTCCCTCGCTGGCTGGGTTTCGCCGGCTGAGCGGAGGCCCGGAGCCGGTTGATGGAAGCTTTCAGAAATCCTGGCCGGCCCGGCAGTACTAAGCCTCCGGGGATCCCCGGTCTTTGATCAGCCTCCCGGCGCTCGATCGCCTCAATCATACAGATGGCAGTAGACCAGGTGCCCGGACTCCTTTTCCAGGCATCGAGGATCCTGCTCTTGGCAGACCTCCATCCGCCGCGGGCAGCGGGGATGGAACCGGCATCCTGGGGGCGGGTTCAAGGGGCTGGGGATCTCGCCCTCGAGCGGTATGGCTTGGAACAGGTGATCTGGGTCGGCCACGGGCACCGCGGAGAGCAGAGCCTGGGTGTAGGGGTGGAGGGGGTTGGCGAACAGGGAGCCGCTTTCGGCCCGCTCCACGATTTTTCCCAGGTACATCACCGCCACCCGGTCACAGATGTGCTCCACCACTGACAGATCATGGGAGATAAAAAGATACGTAAGCCGGAGCTCCTTTTGGAGGTCGGCCAGCAGGTTCAATATCTGGGCCTGGATGGATACGTCCAGGGCCGAAACCGGCTCGTCCAGGACCAGGAACCTGGGGTTGATGGCTAAAGCCCGGGCGATCCCGATCCGCTGGCGCTGGCCGCCGCTGAACTCATGGGGGTAGCGCAGGGCATGCTCCGGCAGCAAACCCACCTTCCTCATCAAGGTCGCCACCTTCTCCCGCCGGGCCTCCTTGCCCAGCAGCCGGTGGGTGACCAGGGGCTCGGCCACCGAGTGATCTATCCGCATCCGGGGATTGAGGGATGAGTACGGGTCCTGATAGACCGCCTGGACCTGGCTCCGGAATTTGAGCAACCCCTTGCCCTTGAGGTGGCTGACCTCCTGGTCCTCGAAAAGGACCCGCCCCCGGCTGGGCTCCAGGACCCTCAGGATCACCTTTCCGGTGGTGGATTTACCGCAGCCGGACTCTCCCACCAGGCCGAATGTTTCTCCCGGATAAATCTTGAAGCTCACCCCCTCAACGGCCCTGACCCAGCCGGTTTTCTTCCAAAGCCCGGAGCCGGTCTTGGTGGCAAAGCTCTTATGCAGACCCTCAACCGAGACCAGAGGTTGCTCGGCCCGGGGAGCAGGGCGTCTCTCCGCCTGATGGGGAGGCTTTTCCGGGCCGGTTGGACTATAGTCTGCTGATCGGGTCATGACCTTATCCCGTCTCAGCCAGATGGCAGCGCAAATTGTGGCCTTCCGAGACCCGGATCGTCCGGGGCTCTTCCTCGTGGCAGCGTGGCTCCGCCTGGGCGCAGCGGGGGGCGAAACGGCAACCTCGGCCAAGGTTCAACAGGTTGGGCGGTTGGCCGGGGACGGTCATCAAGCGACCCTGCTTCCGGCCCATCTTGGGCACCGAGGCAAGGAGCCCCTGGGTGTAGGGGTGAAGGGGGTTCTTGAAGATGGTGTGCACGTCGGCCTGCTCCATGATCACGCCGGCGTACATCACCGCCACCCGGTCGCACATCCCGGCCACGACCCCCAGGTCGTGGGTGATGAAAATGATCCCGGTCCGAAGCTCGGCCTGGAGCCCTTTCAGGAGGAGCAGGATCTGGGCCTGGATGGTCACGTCCAGGGCGGTGGTGGGTTCATCGGCGATAATCAGGGAGGGTTGGCAGGAGAGGCACATGGCGATCATGGCCCTCTGCTTCATTCCCCCGCTGAACTGGTGGGGGTACTCCCGCATTCGCCGGCGGGGCGAGGGTATCTGGACCAGCTTCAAGGTGGAGAGGACTTTTTGGGCCAGGGCGCTGCCTTTCAGTTTCTGATGGAGGGCCAGGGGCTCGCCGATCTGGTCGCCGATCCGGTAGACCGGGTTCAGCGAGGTCATGGGATCCTGGGGGATCATGGTGATCTCGGCGCCCCTGAGCCGCCGCATCTCATGGTCGCTTTTCGTCAGCAGCTCCATCCCCTTGAACCTGATGGAACCGGCCTCTATCCGGCCCCCCGGGCCGGGCACCAGGCGGAGGATGGACAGCGAGGTAATGGTCTTGCCGCTCCCGGATTCGCCCACGATACCCAGCACCTCTCCTCGGGCCAGGTCGAAGCTCACCCCGTCCACGGCCCTCACCACCCCCCGGTCGGTGTGGAAATGGGTCTTGAGGCCCCTCACCTGGAGCAAAGGCGCCGAGGGATCCGGTCCTTGGGGAGCCGTCCGGTTCAAGCCCGCCCTCCGGCCAGGAACTTCTTGCGTTGAGGATCGAGAAAGCCGCGCAGCCAATCGCCGAAAAGGTTGCTGCCCAGAACCACCAGCATGATGGCCAAGCCCGGGAAAGTGGCCAGGTGCCAGGCCACCGAAAGATAGGCCCTTCCGTCGGCCAGCATGTTGCCCCAGGAGGGCTGGGGAGGTTGAACCCCCAGGCCCAAAAAGCTCATGGCGCCTTCGAAGATAATCATCCGCCCCATGTCCAGGGTGGCCATGACGATGAGGGTGTTGACCACGTTGGGCAGGATGTGGAGGAAAAGGATCCGTCCGGTGCCGGCCCCGTTGACCACCGCCAGCTCGACGAACTCGTTCTGTCTTACGCTTAAGACCTCCCCCCGGATCAAGCGGGCGTAGGTGGCCCAGTTGCAGACCGCCAGGACGATGACGATGTTTCTCGTGCTGGGGCCGAGGGCCCCCACGATGGCTATGGCCATGAGGATAAAGGGCATGGCCAACTGCATGTCCGTCAGCCTCATGATGATCGACTCGATCCGGCCGCCGAAAAAACCGGCCAGGAGCCCCAACCAGGTGCCCACCACCAGGGAAAGGCTGACCGCCAAAATGCCCACCAGGAGCGAGACCCGGGCTCCATGGACCAGGCGGCTGAAGATGTCCCGGCCCAGGTTGTCGGTCCCCAGGAGGTGGGAGGCGTCGCCTCCCTGCTGCCAGGCCGGCGGCATGAGGGTGTTGGCCAGGTCCTGCTTCACCGGATCGTGGGTGGCCAGCCAGGGGGAGAAAAGGGCGGCCAGGATGAAGATCACCAGGATGCCGCCCCCGGCCACCGGGAAACGGCGCATGAATTTCAAATGAAATTTGAACGCTGGGGTGGCCAAATCCGGGCCCCTATCAGCTGTAGGTGATCCTGGGGTCGATCCAGGAGTAGAGCAGATCCACGATCAGGTTGATGGCGATGAACATCACCGACATGACGAAAACCACCGCCTGGACCACCGGAAAATCACTGGAGCCGATGGCCTGCACCGCCAACCGCCCCAGGCCGGGCCAGGCGAAGATTGTTTCGGTCACCACCGCCCCGCCCAAGAGGCGCCCCATGAAGAGCGAGACGATGGTTATGACCGGAATCAGGGCGTTTTTCAGGCCGTGCTTCAAGATGACCTTGCCCTCGCCCAAGCCCTTGATCCGGGCGGTGCGGATATAGTCCCGATCCATCACGTCCAGCATGGCCGAGCGGGTCAGCCGGAGGATGGCGGCCATGGCGTAAAAACCCAAGGTCACCGCGGGCAGGATCAGATGGGACAACCCTCCCCGCCCCGAAACGGGCAGCCAGCCCCACTCCACCCCGAAAAGGAGGATGGCCATGATTCCCAGCCAAAAGCCCGGCGCGGCCTGACCGGCCAGGGCGAAGAGCCGTCCCACCCGGTCCAGGAGGGAGTAAGGTTTCACCGCCGAGATGATGCCCACGGGGATGGCCACCGATACGGCGAAGATCATGGCGGCCAGGGTCAGCTCGATGGTCGCCGGCAGGTGCTGCCAGACCAGGTCCATGGCCGGCTCCTCGAACTGGAACGACTCTCCGAAGCTGCCCCCGGCCAGGTTCTTGAGGAACATCAGGTATTGGACGTACAGCGGCCGGTCCAGGCCCAACTGGTGGTGGAGCATCTCGTACTGCTGGCGGGGGGCCTCGGGGTCCATGAGCAGGGCCACCGGATCCCCGACCACGTTGGTGATGATGAAGATGATAAGGGTGATCCCCAGGATCATGAAGATCGAATGGACCAGCCTTCTGAGGATGTACTTGATCATGACCAGCCCGTTACGAAGGAGGTGGCCCTTTCCTGAGGGGTGTTATTTCCAAACCCGGCCGACGACCCGAAAGAAGTTGCCGCCCAGGATGCCGGTGATCTCATCGTCCCTGAACCCCCGCCTGATCAGCTCCTCCACCAGCCTTCCCAGGCTTTCGGGCGGAAAGTAATCCCAGTCCTCTTCATTGGGCGAGTAGCCTTCCGGGAAGCGGTCCGGGTTGGCCTGGTAGAGGGCGAACATCTGCTCGTGAAAGTAGACGAAGTCCAGCCCCAGGCCCACCTGTCCGGGCCCGATCAGTCTTGAGTAGTATTCAATATGATTGACGAAATTGTCAACAGAGGCCCGGTTGTCGGGGCCCAGGAAGAAGCCGATCCCGTTCACCCCGATCACCCCGTCCTTGGCCGCCAGGGCCTTGGCCTGGTCATCCCGGAGGTTGCGGGGATGGTCCTTCACCCCCTTGGCATTGGCGTGGGAAAAGATGCACGGCCCCTGGCAGGCCTCCATGGCCTCCATGGTGCTGCGATAACCGGTGTGACTGAGGTCCAGGAGCATGCCCACCCGGTTCATCTCGGCCACGAGCTCCAGCCCGTAGCGGCTGAGCCCGCAATCGGTGCGCTCGTGGCAACCGTCCGCGGCCCGGTTTTTTTGGTTGTAGGCCAGGAGCATGTGCCGGACGCCCAGCTTGTAGTAGGCCCCGACCAGGTTCTTGTCTCCGCCCAGGCATTCGGAGCCCTGGAAATGAAACCCCAAGGCCAGCTTGCCCTCTGAGGCCGCCTTGGGGATGTCGGCCGCCGTCTCCACCAGGAGGTACCTGTCCGGCCGGGACTCGATGCGCGCCCGCTCGGCGGCGATGTTCTTCAGGGTTTCGGAGATGCCCAGACGGTCCATGCCCACGGTCAGGCTCACGAAGTCGAAACCGGAGGCTTGGAAGCGGGGCAGGGTGCTTTCCTTGTTCTTGTACCCCGGCCCCCAGGGCAAACACATGTCCATTACCAGGTTGTCCCGGATAAGGCCCTTGGCCCGGTCTGATATGGCAGGCATAGGCTCCCTTGAGATAATCCCGGCCTGGCGCTGACCAGGCCGGGAGTCGAGGTTTGCGGCCGCTCGGATTACTTCAGGCTTACCTTCCACAGGTCCATGTGATCGTCGGCCCGGACCTTGAAGCCCTCCACCTTCTTGCTCACCCCGTAGACGTTCTCCAGGTTGTAGAGGAAGATCATGGGCGCCTCGTCGTGGATCATCCACTGGATCTTGTGGGCCACCTCGTAGCGCTCCTTCTGGTCCATGATGGAGCGCATCTTGTGGATAAGCTTTTCGATCTCGGGATTCTGGTAATGGCAGTAGGAGGCGGGGGGGTTGACGAAGGAGACCAGCAGCCCCTGGTCCCACAGCATCAGGGCGTGACCGATGATGAAGGCGCCGTTCAGGCTTTTGGCGATGAACTCCTTGAAGTACTTCTGGGTCTCCATCACGTTCACGTTACACTTGATCCCCACCTTGGCCAACTGGTCGGCCACCGCCTGGACCACCTCCTTGTCCATGGGATAGCGGCCGGTAGGGGAGTAGAGGTTCAGCTCGAACCCGTCGCCGTAGCCGGCCTCGGCCAGAAGCTTCTTGGCCTTCTCCGGATCATAGGGGTAGGGCTTGATGCTCTGGTCCACGCCCTGGACCTGGGTGGCCGCCGAAATGCCCAGGGGCTCGCCCAGTCCGCTGCACACCCCGTTGATGATGGCCTCCTTGTCCACGGCGTAGTTGAGGGCCAAACGGACCTTCTGGTTTTTGAGCGGCTCCACGTTGAGGGTGTTGAGGACCATGAACATGGAGCGCAGGCTGAGCACGTTCTGCAGCTCCAGGTCGGGGTTTTTCTCCAGCGTTTTCATCATGAAGGGCGGGACGTTGGTGGCGATCTGGACCCCCCCGGACTGGAGCTCGGCCATCCGGGCGCCCATCTCCGGGATGGGCCGGAAGACCAGCTTGGCCACCAGGGGCACCGTTTCATAGTGTTCGGTGTTGGCCTCCAGGATCAGCCTGTCCTTGCGTTGCCAGGAGACGAACTTGAAGGGCCCGGTCCCCATGGCGTGCTTGCGCAGCTCCTCGACCCCGTTCTCCTCGACCCACTTCTTGGAGACCACCCGGACGAAAAAGGCCATCCGCCGGGGCATGACGGCGTCCGGGGTGGTGGTCTTGATATCCAGGGTGTAGTCGTCCACGAGGACGACCTCCTTGACCGTGGAGTAACGGGAGCGGTAGCGGCACTTGTTCTCCGGGTCCAGAATTCGGTCCAGGCTGAACTTCACGTCCGCGGCGGTGAAGGGGTAGCCGTTATGGAACTTCACGTCCTTGCGGAAATGAAAACGCCAGGTGAGGTCGTCCACCATCTCCCATTTGGTGGCCAACCGGGGCTTAAGGGTTCCGTCGGGGTTGAAGTCGAGGGGCGTGTCGTAGATCTGGCGCATCATGACCATGCCATAGGTCATCCAGGCCACCAGGGGGTCCATGGAGTAGGTCTCGGCCTCCACCCCCACCGAGAGGGTGCCTTTAGGCTCCGCGACCGCCGGCCCCGGGAGGGAGACCAGAAGGGCCAGCAGGGCCGTGATCAGCAGGGCGGGTTTAAGTCTCCTCATAGCTCGTCACTCCTTTCTCCGGCCGATTCCGGGCCGGAACTTCAAAGGTCCACAAGGTCGGTGAACTTAAAACATTGAGCCGGATCAAGGGCCGGCCGGGACATTCCGGGCAGGCCGCCCCTCAGCCGACGATCACCCCTCGTTGAGGCGGTCCCTCAGGATCACCCCCTCCTGCATGACCAGCTTGATGTTGCTTTTCTCCACCAGGACCTGGATGTCGGCCAAGGGATCTCCCTGGACCACGATGAGGTCGGCCCATTTGCCTCTTTCCACCGTCCCCAGCTTGTCGGCCCGGCGCAGGTTCTCGGCCGCCCGCCTGGTGGCGGCGATGATGGCGTCCATCTCGCTCATTCCGTGTTTGACCATCAGCCCCAGCTCAAAGGCGTTGTCCCCGTGGTAGTTGTAGGGGGATCCGCAATCGGTGCCCATGACGATCTTGACCCCGGCCCGGTAGGCCTTCTGAAAGCTCTTGATGTGGGCCTCGCCCATGACCTTGCCCTTGGCCACCGACTCGGGGGGAATGCCTCCCGCTTCGCCGTGCTGGTTGATCCGGTGCAAGGCCACCAGGGTGGGACAGAGATGGATGTCCTTCTTCAGCATCTCTTCTATGACGTCGTCTTCCAGGTACATGCCGTGCTCGATGGAATCCACCCCGGCCCTTACCGCGGCCCGGATGCCGCCCGGCCCCTGGGCGTGGGCAAAGACGAGCTTGCCCCGGCCGTGGGCCTCGTTGACGATGGCCTGCATCTCCTTGTCGTTGTATTCCTGGTAAGCGGGATCGGAGAACGGGTCCATGACCCCGCCCGAGGCATGGAACTTCACCCATTCCACCTTCATCTTTATCTGCTTGCGGACCGCCCTGATGCACTCGGCGATGCCGTCCGCCACCATGGGCACCTCATCGCTCCGGCTGAGCCAAGGCGGGTAGAGGTCCGCGTGCCCGCCGGTGCCGGAGATGGAGCAACCGGTGGCCACCACCCTGGAACCCCAGATAAGCCCGGCCGCCCTGGCGTCCCGCAAGGCCACGTCCAGGTAGGCCTTCTCTCCGCCCGAGCGCAGGGTGGTGAAGCCGGCTTGCAGGGAGCGCTGGATCCAGGTCACCGACTTGATGGATCGCAGGGCGGTGCTCTCTTTCCAGACGTGGAGGGCCAGGTTGGGCTCACCGTTCCAGTAAAGATGGACGTGGCTGTCGATGAGGCCGGGCATCAGGGTCTTGCCGGCCAGATCGATCACCCGGCAGTCGGGCGGAAGCTCCATCCGCTCTCCGGGGCCCACTCCGGCGATGTTCCCGCCTTCCACCAGGACCGTCATCCGCTCGCCCACCGGACCGCCGGTGCCGTCGATCAGGCGGGCGTTTATCAGAGCCGTGGGGCGGCCTTGAGTGCTTGCCATGCTCAATTTCCTCCCAATGATTTGGATCCGGCCTAAAAACCTGTAAAAGCGGTCCCCCGGAATCTGCCCCCCAGCCCCGATTCGGAATGGGTCCGGAACCTGGTTATCGTCTGGAACCGCGGGTTGTTTCCGGTTTGTTGGCCTGCTTGGCCGGTCTTCGCTCGGCCGGCGGTGAGACCGGGCCTGCCCTTGCCGGCCCATTGAAATGTCCTGCCGGTTGAAGTCCTGGCTGGTCCAGCTTAGTAAAGGCGGCCGCGGTTGGTCAAGTGGCAATATTTTCCCACATGTTGGAAAGACCCAGGGACCCGCCCCCGCCTCATTCCCGCTCCCAAGAGGCCTGTTCAAGGCGGGCCAGCGGGGGGAGGTTGTTCCGGATTGGGATCTGGACAGGGTCTGGACGAGGGGATCCCGGAAGCGGCCTCCGGGCTTTCAATCGGGTCCCGGATCAGGGAAGGTGAAGAAGCGCAGCCTCAGGGACAGTTGAGAATGTATCGAGGACGGCCCTTTGCGCCCGACCCCCGGCGGGCCGGAGGGGAGGTCTGGAGACCCCTTCTAATCGCCCGCCCTGCAGGAGGCGACGCCATGGGCCAAAACCGCTCTCCTGATGAGCTCGGCGGTCGAGCCTTGGATCTCCTTGCCCATTCTTTCCTTTATGGTGGAGACGGTTATGGCGGCGATGGGGACCTTTCCGCCGTCGAAGATGGGCAGGGAGACGGAGTGGATTTTGGCGTGAAAAAGACCTTTGCTGGAGACGTACCCCAGCTGCCTGGCCTTGGCCGCCAAGGCGTATATGTTCTCGGGACCCATGCCGTTGAACTTGAAGTACCGGGGGGCGTTGGCGGTCACGATGGCTTTTCGTTCCGCGGGCGGCAGAAAGGCCAGGAGGGCCAAGCTGCCGGCGCCGATGCCCAAGGGCCGGTGGTCGCCGACGTTTACGGGGACCGTCCTCACCGGGTGGCTCCCTTCCACCCGGTCGACGCATATGGCGTCATAGCCGCTTCTTATCACCAGGAAAACGGTGTTCTGGGTCTGCTTCTCAATGTCCTCCAAGGTGGCATGAAAACGGTTGCAAAGGGCGAACTGCTGGGCCTGGTTACCCAGGGAGTAGAGCTCGAAGCCTAGATAGTAGAGCTTGCTTTTCTCGTCGTGGCTTATCAAGCCCTCGGCCGCCAGCACCGACAGGATGCGGTGGGCGGTGGAGGTTTTAAGTCCCGCCCTGGAGGCTACTTCGGAAAGCCGCGAGCCTGTATCGTTGGTCCTGGCCACGGCCTTGAGCACGGTGATCGCCCGGGAAATGGTCTGTGCTCCGCGCGCGCTGGTAATAGTAGACATTTAAGCCCAAACTACGCAGCAACCGCCGCGCTCCCTCTCTTTTCGGCCTGCTGACGATTCTTGTTCGGTCCGCCGCCGGGATGACCATCGGCCCGAGGTTTCCCCGGAAACATCAGGGGGCGATTCCGCGGGAAATCAAAACAATAAGGTCCGTTCCCCGGGCAGGGAGCATAGTATTCCACTCCATCCAAGGGGTCAATGATCCCTTGTCCGCCATCCCGGACCTCCTTTTCCTGGAAAGGGCGCCTAAGGGCCAAGGCCAAGCGCGCCTCCCGAACGGGACCTACTTCCGACAACCGCTCAAAAAATCAAGGTATCCGGGCCGGGAGCTGTGTCCGGAATGATTTTCCGGGGGGGGACGTACTTTAGGAAGGGCAAAAAACCCGGAGGCGGGTAAAAAACCGCCTCAAGAGCTTTTAGGACCCGAGCGGGCCGCCCGCGGCCGGAAGCTGTCGGGGACCAGCCCTAAATGAAGCCCTCGTAGGGCCTTTGGGTGACCGAGTAATGGGCCCACCTTATCAAGGTGATGAAATCAAAGACCGGCAGGTTGACCTCCTTCTGGACCTCGCAGGAGTAAGGCGGCATGTCGCTGCATTCCAGGAGGATGGCCCCCACCTCGGGGTTGCCGGCCACCAGATCCCGGGCGCCTTGGACCAGCTCTTTTTTTAGGGCCTCATTGTCGAAGTGGCCCCGGTCACTTTTGACAATGGCCGACATCTGCGGCTTGTCATCCAGCCCCATGACCACGCACCGCTCGGGGTCCGCGGAGCAGTTCCTTAGCGCCTCCGGGGTCAAAGAGGGGCCGTCGGCGCACAGAACGCCCACCTTCTGATCCCGTCTCAGCCCCGCCAGAATGATCGGGACCTGAACCAGGCTGGAGAGGAACACCGGGGTGTCCAGGGCGTCGGCCACCTGGCTCTGGAAGTTGGCCAAGTAACCGCAGGCCCCGCAGATGGCCCGGACCCCTTCCCTCTCCAGCTCCTGGCCGGCCTTGATGATGTCGGCGATCAGGGTCGGATCGCCGCCGTGAACCCTCGGCTGGGAGGCATTGGGGATCAGCTTCATCCGGACCGGAAAGTCATAGGTGGAGGCGTTGACCACATTGCCCGGAAGAAGGGGGTACCAGACCTCCAGGTGAAGGATTCCAATGGGATAGCCGGAGATGAGCCGACCTTTTTCGATCTTGAAGATACGATCCGTGTCACCCGGACCAATGTAGCCGTAGTCCTTGATTCTATCTTGCTTCATCTGGCCCTCGCCTATTTCCGGGTGAAAGTCTTCTTCCTGAGCTCTTTTTTTTCACTTCCCGATTACCAGAGGCCGAGCAACCTGGGGATCCACAAGGGCACGACCGGGACATAGGTGATTACCCCCAAGGTAAACAAGTGCGCCCCCAGGAACGGCAGGGCCTCTTTCACCGATTTCTCGTATGGCACGTCGGCTATCTTGGCCGCCGTCATCAGGGTCATGCCCACCGGCGGCGTGGCCCCGCCGATGTTGAGGTTCACGATCATGACAATGGCCATGTGAAGGTGATCGAAACCCAGGGCGGCCAGGGCGGGGGCCAGGATGGGCACCAGGATTATGGCCGCCGGGATGACGTCGATGAACATCCCCGCAAGGAGAAGGCAAATGTTCAACAGCAGCAGGATGACGTACTTATTACCCACCGTCTGGGTGACGAAATGGGCCATGTCGGCGCTGATGCCGCTGCGGGTGACGAACCAGCCCACCGTGTGGGAGGTGGCGATCAAGAGGAAGATGACCCCGCCCAGCTTGGCTGTTGCCAGCATGGACCCCCAAACGTCTCTGAAGGAAATGGTTCTCAGGATAAAGAGCCCCAGAATGATCGAGTACAAGGCCCCGATGGCGGCGGCCTCGGTGATGGTGGTGATGCCCAGGATTATGGCCCCCAAAATGACCAGGGGGGTCACCAGGGCCAGCAAGGCGTCCCGGGCGCTGATCAAAATCTCCGTCAGGGTGGCCCGCTCATGACGGGGGTAATGCCGGCGGTAGCTTTGAATTCCGCTGATGGCCAGGAGCGATATCCCCATCAGGAGACCGGGCATGATTCCGGCCGCAAAAAGTGAGCTGACCGAGGTTTCGCGGATCAGGGTTGAGTAGATCACCATCACGATGCTGGGAGGGATGATCGGGCCCAAGACCGAGCTGGTGGCCGTCACCGCCGCGCTGAAGGCGGCCCCGTAGCCCTCCTTTTTCATCTGGGGGATCAGGGTGTTGCCGATGGCCACCGTGTCCGTTATCTGGGTCCCGGTGAGCCCGGCGAAAAGCACCGAGACCCCGATGTTGGCATGGCCCAAACCTCCGGGCAGATGACCCACCAGGCGGTTGACAAACCGGATCAGCCTTTCGGTGACCCCCGAACGGTTCATCACCTCGCTGGTGATGATGAAAAACGGAATCGCGCTCAGGACGTGATCGTCCAGCGAGGACTGGGTTCTGGTGACCAGGATCCGCAGGAAATCCCAACCGCCCATGTCCCACAGGCCGAACATGGAGGAAAGACCCATGATGTAGCCGATGGGCAGACCGATTAAAAGCAGCAGGAAAAACGAGCCTAGGACGATGGCCATGGAGTTGCTTCCTCTGTCCGACCTATCCGTCGAGCATGCTCAGCATCCGTTCCCGTTCCTCCTCCTCTTTCCGGAGCAAGGCCGGCAAGGGCAGAAGGTGAATCAGGTTGATCAGAGCGGCCACCGGCACGGCGAGCATGGTCCATATCTTCGGAATTCGGATTTTTGCCGAGACCATGATTATTTCGTTCGCCGCCAAGGCTATGGGCAGGCCCTTGATGATGACCACGCTTAAAAACAACGCCACCAGACCATAACTGGCCAGGTAAAAGGCCGTTTGGAGTTTGGGAGGCAGTTTGTAGACCAGGGCTTTGACCGAGACGTGCTCAAGGTCCCTGAAAGCGATGGGAATGCCCAACAGGCCGATCCAGATTAGGAGTATCTTGGAGATCGGCAGGACCCACGGCAGGGGCAGGCTGAGGACGTACCTGAAAAAGACCCCGTAAATGATGATCGCCAGCTGACCGGCCACCAGCAGGGCGGTGACAAAATAGGTGACGGCCTGAATGAAGCTGCTGAGGCGTTCAGCCGAGTTGAAAAACCTGCCCATGTCCAATCCCGTCCCCGCCCCTCAATGACCGGCTTAAACCCCCCCGGGACGGCTTGTCCGCCCCGGGGTGGTTGGAGGATGCAGCGATCCTTTTAATAGCCGTAATTTTTGTGGAATTTGTCCACCTCAGCCAACAGGGACTCTAACAGAGCGGGGTCTCCCTTGAAGTCTTTGACGAACCACTCGCGGTAGGCCGGGCGCATTTTCGCGGCGAACCCTTCTTTCTCCGCGGGAGTGGGGACGTAGGTTGCCTTGAAGTTCTTTTTGGACTCCTCCCAACCCAGCAGGGTGAGCCTGGCGGCGTTCCCGTGGCCGATCCAGGTGGCTTCCTGGGCGGCCCTGGTGATGGTTTTCTGGTAGTCGTCGGGCAGGCTCTGGAACCATTTGTCGTTAACCACCCACTGCAAGATGTAGTACATGTAGCCGACCCAGGAGCTGTTGTCCGTCAACTGCCAGAATTTCATGGCCGCGTTCAGCCCCGGGGCATTGGCCTGCCCGTCGGCCACGCCCGTTGACAAGGTGGTCTCGACCTGGCTCCACTCCAGGGCGATCGCCTGGGCTCCGGTGCTCTCGATGATGGCCACGTGAGCCGGGTTCTCCTCCACCCGGATGCGCAGGCCTTTCATGTCCTCAACGGTCTTGATGAGCTTTTTGTTGTTGGTGAAGGCGTTGAACCCGCCGCCGTCGTCAAAGGAGCCCAGGTAACGCAACCCGGTCTTATTCCGGGCGTCCTCCATGAAGTCCTTAAACCAGTCGCTCTCCAGGAACTTCCAGGCCACGTTGAAGTCCTTGAACAGGAAGGGGCAGGACATGACCATGAAAGGTTTGTAGAAAGAGGCGTAAGCGCCCTGAGACAGGACGGCCGACTGGACGGTGATGCCGACCTGGGCCTCCTTGGTGTACTCGACCTCCGTGCCGAGGGTCATGTTGGGGTAAATTTCCACCTTGATGCCGCCCTTGGTGCCGCTTTCCACCACATCCTTGAAGCGGATCAACGACAAATGGACCTCGTTGTTGCTTACGCTGTCTGGAAAGTGGTGGGCGATGACCATCTTGATCGGGTCCTTGGCCAGGGCGGTAGAAGTAAAGACCAGGCAAATGGCTAAGGCAGCAATTGTTGTCACCATCAATAACCTTCTCATCGCGACCTCCTTTAAAGATGTCCTCTGCCATGAAATTTGGCTTTCTTTAAACGGAAAGTTCCGCCGGGTCTCATTAAAGCGGAGGCAAAGTAATTTTTATGTCTTATTGACGAGAGTAAACAATAAGCCGGCTCGACCCTGAAAAGCTTGCCCACAACTTTTCCCGTTCAAGGAGTTGTCTTTCAATTTCTAATTTATGGTAATATCATGTCATGGTGCTATGGTGTCACCACGCATGATAATATTCTCCCCACACCACCCCTCGCCAGCCCTAGGGACTAATCGACCCCGGCCTTTTCCCGGTAAACCGTGCCCAGGTTAACGTGCTCTTCGGCAAGTTCGCGGGCGGCTTTTACGTCGCCCCTTTTCACCGCCTCGACGATGCTCTTCATGTTCAAGAGGTTTTCCCGGCAGAACTCAGCTTCGTGGGTCCGGTAGGCCTCGTAGTAGGGACGCAGGTTATCCAAAAAAGTCCGGGTGATTATGTCGTAGATTCGATTGTCGGCCATTCTGGCCAAGGTCAGGTGGAGGCGCCGGTCCAGATCGAAGTATCCCGACCAATCAAGCTTTTTCCCGGAGATCACGGACTCCGCGGCGGCGATGATGCTCTCCAGCTCGCGGATATCATCCGAGGTCGCGTTTTGGGTCGCCCGCTCGGCGATCACGCCGTCCATCACCGCGCGATACTGGGCTATATCCTTCCAGGAGATTTGCTGGGATCTGACCGCCAAGGCCAAGCTCTCGGTGAGCCGCTCCGTGGTCGTCACCTTGACGAAGGTTCCGGTGTTGTTGATGTGGATCAGCCCGCGCTGTTCCACCAGGCGGAGGGCCTCCCTCAGGGTTCGCCGGCTGATATCCAGGGTCAGGGCCAGCTCGCGTTCCGAAGGCAGCCGGTCTCCCTCTTGCAGCTGGCCCGACAGAATTACTTCCTCAATTTTATCAGCCACCTCCTGGTAGATTCGAACCGGCCTGGCCACCTTTTCAAACACTTAGGGAGGCTCTCCAATCTGGTCTGCAATAAGTTACGGTGTCATGGTGTCACCATTCCGTCTCACTGTCAAGCCAATTTTCGGCCCCGGGGAAGGAGTCGCCAACCGGCCGCCGCCTGATCATCCCCGGGCCTCTGGGGGTTGACCCGGATATTTCACGAAGGGGTGAAGACCGCCAAAAATTCATCACTAGGCAACGGATACAAACCGTCACCACGTGAAACTGCCTCAAAATTGACATAACTGCATGAATTGCCCGTCTATTATCTTCACCTTTGGGCGGTCTTC
>Ga0068714_10002416_pt1 | contig 24183 bp, 19 predicted proteins | sample MTBNYHSulfiMetaG_FD_62988 | JGI IMG/M metagenome (GOLD analysis project Ga0068714, IMG submission 62988) | Enrichment culture microbial communities from rom New York Harbor, USA that are MTBE-degrading - MTBE-NYH (New York Harbor Sulfidogenic)... | ecosystem: Environmental > Aquatic > Marine >... | reverse complement strand
GTCCTGGTTCGGGGTGTAGTTGAAGTGGATATAGCTGCTTCCAATCTCGCTGTGGTTCTTTTCGTCCGTGCCGCCGGCCATGAGGCAGTCGCAGAAATTGATCAGGCTGCCCAGCGTGACGAAAGGCAAGAGGATCGTCTGCTTCAGGCCCACGCAATGGGCCGCGCGGGACTTCTCCTCCAGCAGGCACCCGGATCGTATCTGGGCCCCCGACCCGGCGGAGGCGCCTGAGAGAAAGCAGGAGCCCTCGAAATAGCCTCCTTTCAGCTGGACGTCGGCACCCACTTGGCAGTCTTTGACCGTGGCGGGGGCTTCGTAGCCGAGCTCGACCCGGGGTAGGATGAGCGTCTTGGAGCCGAAGATGCGGCACCCGGCATGGAAAGTGACCCCTTCGCCGGATATGCGGTCGAGGCGGACCTCGGGCCCTATCTCGACGGTGGATGGGCACGGGATTCGGACGCCCTTGCGCTCCAGGATTGCGACAGGGTGATCGATGGATGCTTGCATGACGCCTCCTCGGGACAGGCTTACGCCTTTTGGTTCTGAGTTTCCCGTTCCTTCGAGACGAGGTTCAGGTCCCGGTGTGTCAGGATGATCTCACGGCCGGGGTCCTGCAAATGATCGAAAACCTTTTCGGCCGCGGTCACGGAACGGTGCCGGCCGCCGGTGCAGCCGAAGGCCAGGGTCAGGTAGGCCTTTCCCTCTTTCTGATAATGCGGGAGGAGAAAGTCCAGGAGTCCGAACACGCGGTCGAGGAAGGCGATGGTCTCCGGCCACTTGAGAACGAACTGCTGCACCGGGGGGTCTGTTCCGCTGAGGGGCTGAAGTTCGGGGATGAAATAGGGGTTGGGGATGAAGCGCACGTCAAGCACGATGTCGGCCTCGGCCGGGACGCCGTACTTGAAGCCGAAGGACAGCACGTTGATCCGCATGCTTCCTGACCGAATGTGGCGGGAGGTGTGGTTCAGGATCCATTCCTTCAACTGATGAACGGTCATGGCCGACGTGTCGATCACCTGGTCGGCGATCTGTTTGAGACCTTCCAGCTGTTTACGCTCGAAGCGGATGCTCTCTCTCAATCCTTTGCGGTGGCCGATGGGGTGCTGACGCCGCGTCTGGCTGTAGCGCTGGATGAGGACCTCCTCGGCGGCCTCCAGAAAAAGGATGTGCAGCCGGTAGCCCTCTTGCCTCAAGGAAGCGAATACATCCTGGTAATGCTGGAGGAAATCCTCTTCACGCAAGTCCATCCCGAAAGCGAGTTTCTGTATTTCAGAGCCACTGCCGGAGCGCAATTCCAGGAACCTTGGCAGAAGGAGGACGGGCATGTTGTCCACGCAGAAAAAGCCCGCATCCTCCAGGGCGTGGATCGCCGTGCTCTTGCCGGAGCCTGATAGACCGGAAATGATGAGTAGATGGAATTTCTTCATGAACGTATCCCTTCAGGGCGTTTGACCAACGGCCACACATCATGGCCAGGCACGGCCCAGGTTCCCGAGAGGGTAAAAACCCTTTCCGGGCGACCTTGATCGTCCATCCGGGCGCCGAGAATGGATGGTTTCCTGCTCACGGTCCTCCGGAATGTATACCGCTTTTTGCTTGTGGCACCAAAATTCATGGATATAATAAAAATTTGGCCTTGTAGATGCAAGGACTCTTGCACTCGCCGGTTGTGTAGCCGTGTGAGCAAGCCCGCCCCCTGCGGGGAGCCGGTGTCTTCACACCCTTTCGGTGAGCAGTCCCACCGCTTCGCAGGGGGTCCCGGTTTGGGCGGTATCGAGGAAATCAGGTGCCTGTGCGGAGGCGACCTGCAGGTCGCCGCACAAGCAAACGGGCAGATTGACGCCGAGATTGGCCAAAAAGACCATTTCCGGATGGAAACCAGGTTGAATTCAGTCCGTTGGAGAGCAGACAGGAGGTTCACGTGTCCCAGATCAACCCGGATGAGGTGTTTGACGATTTTGCAGAAATGGTTGCCGCGGAGCCCGGCGGCGAGGCTATTCGATCCTGCTATGCCTGCGGCACCTGCAGCGCCGGATGCCCGGTGCGGCGGGTGAACAGCGCCTACAATCCACGCAAGATCATTCGCATGATCCTCTTAGGCTTGAAGGACAGGGTTCTGGCGAGTGATTTCATCTGGCTTTGTTCGAGCTGTTACACCTGTCAGGAGCGGTGTCCGCAGGGTGTGAAAATTACCGACCTGATGACGGCTGTGCGCAACATCGCCGTAAGAGAGGGGTTTTCTCCCTCGGGTGTGGCGATGCAGGCCGATTTGATTCGACGTCATGGCCGACTGTATCCTCTGGATGATTTTGACCATAAGAAACGTGAAAAGGCCGGGCTTCCACCTCTGCCGTCCGAGATCGAGGAAGTGGCCCGTCTGCTGGAAACGAGGGAAAAATGAACCGATATGCATTCTTCCTGGGCTGCACCATACCCGCCCGCTCCCGCAATTATGAGATGTCGGCGCGAGCGGTTGCGAAGCGGCTTGGATTGGAGATCGTCGATATTGCGGATTTCGGGTGTTGCGGATTTCCGATGAAGGCGACGGACCAAGCGGCGGCGGGTTTGCTTGCGGCCCGAAATTTGGCACTGGCGGAGGCCGCAGGGATGGACATCTGCACCCTCTGCAGCGCCTGCACCTCGATGTTGTCGGAGGAAGCGCACCGCCTGGCTCACGACGCGGGGCATCTCGCAGAGGCCAACCGGCATCTGGCAGGGATCGGCCGCAGTTGCAGCGGGACGGCGCGAGTCAGGCATTTTGCCCGGGTGCTCATTGAAGACGTGGGGCTCGACCGGATCAGAGAGAGTATCACCGTGGACCTGAAAGGTCTTCCAGTGGCGATTCATTATGGGTGCCATTACCTCAAGCCTTCGGAGATCTATCCCGGCTGGGATGATCCCGAGGCCCCGAAATCGATCGAACGGATCCTGGAGGCGATCGGTGCGCGGCCGGTGGCCTATGCGGGTGAGAAGGACTGCTGCGGCGGCGCGGTCCTCGTGGCTGATGAAGATACGGCCCTTGGCATGGCAAAAGGAAAACTCGATCATGTCAAAGCAGCCGGGGCGAAGACCCTGTGCGTTGTTTGTCCCTTTTGCAGTGTCATGTACGACGACAACCAGAAGAGCATCGAGAACAAATTTGAGACGCGATACCAGATCCCGGTCCTTTTCCTTCCTCAGATCATGGGCCTTGCCATGGGGGTGGACCGCAAGGAATTGGGGCTCAATATGAATGTGGTCAAGACGAAGCAGCTGACGGGGGAGATCCTTGGACAGGACGAGTGAAGATGTTTTGGTGATTGGTGGAGGGATCGCCGGGCTCACCGTGGCGCTGGGGCTGGCAAAGGAGGGCTGGCGCCCCTGGCTGATCGAAAAGGAAGATCGGTTGGGGGGGCATGCAGCCGCCTATGTCTGCAAGGCGGTCGAAGGGGAGTGTCAGAGGTGCGGCGCATGCCTGGTCGACCTGGCCTTGAAGGAGCATGCGTCGGAGGCCCGGATCAAGACGCTGGTGAACGCCGCGATCGAGAGGATCACGCCGTCGGGAAGCGGGCACCTCGCTGCTCTGGAAACCCCGGATGGTTTGGTCGAGCAGCCTTTCAGGGCTGTCGTTTTGTGCCACGGTTTCACCCCCTTCGATCCCCGCTCCCGGACCAACCTGGGATATGGGCGTGTTCCGAACATCATGACCGGGCATGAGCTCGAGGCGATGCTCAAGGTTACCGGCAGGGTGCTTCGGCCGAGCGACGGGGCGGTTCCGCGGCAGATGGCCTTTGTGCAGTGCGTGGGAAGCCGGAACGCCAGGCTGGGACATCCCTACTGTTCCCAGGTCTGCTGCGGCTACGCGCTGCGGATGGCCAGGCAGATCAAGAACCGTCTGCCCGAGACGGACCTGACCTGTTTTTATATGGATATCCAGACCTATGGGAAGGATTTCCCCGACGTCTGGCCCGGGTTGGGCGGGGAGATCCGCTTTGTTCGGGAGATCCCGGGCGATTACTTCAGCCTCGAAGGGGATAGGGTGGGAGTCCTGGTCGAAACGGGGGATGCCGTCGAAGAGCTGTCGTTCGACTTGCTGGTGCTGTCCGTGGGCATGGCGCCCTCTCCGGATCAGGATCGCTTCTGCGAATGGTTGAACGCACCGGTGGGGGCTGAAGGATTTCTGCGGTCGGATCCTGACAGCGGCGTATTCGTCGTCGGTAGTGCTGCAGGCCCCATGAGTATCGTCGACAGCATCGCCCATGCGCGGGCTGCGGTGAGGGACGTGGCGGGTTTTCTGGAGGGTCGGAAATGAAGTTGGGAGAATACGATAAGACAGTCTTGGTTATAGGAGGCGGACCGACCGCATGGGAAATGAGCCGTTCCCTCGCACAGGATGGAATCCCTGTCATGGTTGCCGCGCCTGACGACGCGGAGCGGGCCGATATGCCGTCCGGGGTCGAATGGATTTTGGGGGCGCAGGTGACGGATGTCATCGGGCAGGTCGGGGATTTTGCCGTCTGGTTGAAGGCCGGGGGCAAGCGGTTCGAGCGGCGCGCGGGGGCCATCATCCTGGCCCTGGATGCAAACCGTCAGCCGGGAGTGCTGCCTGCCGGCGCGGCCTTCGGTGAACGTATCCGGGCCATGACCGAGGCCGAAGACGTGCTGTTCGGTCGACAGGGGCATCCGTCCCTTCGAAGGGTGATTGTCCTGGACCGTTTGGATGGGTTGTCGACGGCGGCATCGCACGAGCGGCTTCTGCGGTTTGCCGTCAGGGTTCAGGAAGAGTGCAACGCCACGGTTTATGTCTTGACTTCCCAGGTGAAGGTTGCTTCGATCGGTCTCGAAATCCTGTATGGTCGTTTGAGGGACGGCGGAGGGCTCGTTGTCAAGCCGGATGCCGTTCAGGTGGAGACGGGAGACGATGCGGTCAGGATTCGTTTCAGGGATACGGTTCTGGACGAAGACGTGGTTCTGGAGGCGGATATGCTGGTCGCAGCCGAAGACGAGGCCCCTTCTCCGGAGCTGGAGCGTCTTGCGGGGGTGCTGCGCATCGAGCGCGACAAGCAAGGGTTCCTGCAGGCCGACAATGTCCTGCGGCGGCCATGCCTGACCAACCGCCGGGGCGTTCTTTCAGTCGGTTCGAGCGCCGCCCCGTCGACGCAATGGGATACAGAACAAGGCGTCACGGCTGCCACGGTCGAGATCCGTGAGCTTTACCGCTGGATCGAAGAGGAGGACCATCCGGACACCATCCTATACAACCGGGATTTCTGCGCATTCTGTTTGACGTGTTTCCGGGTCTGCCCCCACGGCGCGATTCATTTTACCGACCGGCCGAATTTCCTGCCGCTTGCCTGCCAACGTTGCGGACTTTGTGCCGCCGCCTGCCCGGGCGAGGCGCTGGAACTTGTCGGCTACGAGAAGGAAACCTTTTTCAAGACGTTGAGTAGCCTCAAACCCCTTGATGTGGAGGGTTCGAAACGGATCGTCGCCATCGCCTGCACGAAATCCGCCGGCCGGGTGCTGAATGCTGCGCCAGCGGATGCGGAGATCAGAAAGGGGCTGGCTTGGGTGGAGGTCCAGTGTGCCGGGACGATTCGGACCACCTCTCTCCTGCGGCTGCTCGCCCGTCCCGGACTGGTGGATGGAGTCCTGGTTCTGGCTTGCCACAATGGGAACTGTCGATCGGGGACGGGTACGGTCGTTGCCAAGAACCTGGTGGAAAGCGTCAAGGTCCTCCTGAAGGCCATTGGCGCGGACCCGGGGCGGATCGGCTACATCTCGACTGCGGCCAATGACGAGGTCGAGTTGGCCCGGCAGATCACCGCGTTCCGCGACGGACTTCGCTGATCTGCAGCCGTGGCCGATTTTTCGGGAGTCGATGCCGGGTCGCCGAAGATTCTGGAAAGACCTGTGCCAGATAGCTTCCAATCCGGAAATGAGGATTTTTGGATAATATCAAGGAAATCAAGCGTTTTCGCCGAGGCGACCTGCAGGTCGCCGCACAAGCAAACGTGCAGATTGACGCACAGATTGGCCAAAAAGACCATTTCCGGATGGAAACTGAGTTCTACCGCAAAATCATTTCCGTATGGAGACCAGATAACGAATCGGAGGTTTCAGGGTTCGTTGGGCGAGGGTATGCTTTCGAGTGCCTGATCGAACTTACGGGCGATCAGGTACTCGAATTCTTTGCCGATGAAGTCCCTGTTTTTTTTCAAGAATGATTTGATGCTATTCCAATAGTCCACCAGATCTTCAGGGTTGTGAATCGTCAGGAGGATGTTCTCGATCTCTGTCAATTTTTCCCGTCTCAGATTGTCCTTCCTCAATTCATAGAAGTCGTTCAGCCGTTGCTTCTGCTCTTCGAGAAGGCCGATTTCCCACGAGCGGTCTGCAAGATCACGGAATATCGCGTGCATTTCACCAAAGTCGTGGCATAAGGTCATTTGCCTGTCCGCCTGATGCACCAGCATGTCCGTGATTTCTGTCAATCGCTTTTCATAAGACCTTTCGAGCTTCAACTCATAATCGTCCGTTTGAAAGGGATATCTCCTCAGCGATCTGAGGCTGTAGTGGAAGTAGTCTTTGAGTTGATCTATTTTGTCGATACTTTGCATGTAAACGATCTTTTCTTCGATATCGAGCTGGTCTCTGAAGTCGACGGAGAGGGTATTGGGGAACTCCTGCTTCCTCAAAATGAGGTCGGTCTTGCTGGTCAGCAGCCGTTCCAGTTCCTGCCTGTCGTTCCAGATCTTTTCGATCGTAATGCTGTGGAGGTAATCGTTCAAGGCTTCGTATCGTTTGTCGATTGTCCGGCTGACAGGATAAAAATTCAGGAAGAGCGGCTTTTTCTGGGCGAATGCGCGTTTGGCGACCAGGAGCACCAGTGCAAGGAGCTTGATCTGGTTGTCATAACTCAAAAAGTTGCTTACGCGTTCATACCAGAAGATGCGGATTTCGTCGTCGACGAGGTGATTGAGCAGAAAATGGCGGAGCGATTCGGGGAGCGTCTGGAGCGTGTTGTAGATTCTCAGGGCTTCGAAGGCCTCTCTTTCGAAGGTCGCGTAACCGATGCTGGTGAATTTGTGCCGTTTGTAAATATACTCCAGAGGTGTTTTCAGGACCAGATTGGCTATATCGATGAATTCCACATACCGGATGCCGCGCAGGCGCAGGATACGTTCGACCGAGAAAATCATCTTGCCGGCGGAGACGCGTTTCGTTTTCGGCAGTTTTTCCCATCGGGTCGATTCGAGATAATCCCAAGGGGTTGTTTCCTCCGTCAGCCCGGTCTGCTGATACTCTTCGAGGGCGAAAAAGATCCCGCCGCGCAGAGCGAAACGCTCCTCGACAGCCTGGGACAGAGTGGTTTTCCCGTCCAGGATTTCATGGCAGAGGGTTCGCGTGCGGAACATCCAGTCAGCGAGGTCTTCAAGAAGGAGATCTTCCCGGATGGCTGAGAGCATGATGAAGGAAAGCACGAAAAAGGCATCGAAAATAAGCGGGTCGCCGGCTTGGAGGACATGCTGGATAGCCAGGAAGGAAAACTCCCCCCGCAGGATGTGGTGCAGCAGGCTGTGGTGCCTTACCAGGAAAATGAGGGCGTTCAATTCCTCCGTGTCCATTCCATAACGCTGATCCAGAGGTTCATGGGAGAGGATGCAGGCGCCGGCGTCCCCCAGATCCCCAGGATTGATCAGACCATGGTATTTCTCCCGCAGCTCGGGGATCCGCCCGATGTCCTGCATGATGAACGCCTTGACGAGGGCCCTGAATACAGGGCGATTGCCTCCGATACGGTCCACCGTTCTTTCCAGTTCTTCGATCTGGGGTTCGCTCGTCCCGATAATGCCGGTGGCCATCGGTCCGAACTCTTTTTTGGCGAGCTTGTGCAGAACGGACACGTCATGGAACGCCTCTTTCTGGTGTGTAAAGAGGGCCTGAAGTTTTTTGGTGGTGGCGATGATGTAGTGGAGTATCGGCGACTTCAGGTAAAGATGACCAGACAGATCCGCTTTTTCGAGGGCGGTCAGCTCCGGCAGAACGAAAGCGAGCAGATGAGGTGCGTATTGGTGAAGGAGATCCAGGTTTGTGTAGACCTCGTCCGGCTTGAAGATGTTTTTCAGAAAGTTTGCGCGCAGATTCTCTTTCAGCTCTTCGGCCCGGCTGAACCAGCGACGTTGCCGGGCAGGAAGCTGCAAGGCCTGTGTTTCGTTCTGTTCGGTGATCCTCTGGTGGCTTTGACAAAAGCTTTCGATGTTTGAAAAAAGGGCGTCGAGGGTCCCGAGCTCTTCGAGGGGAATGTCCGAAAGGTAGCTTCCCTCGAGCTGTGCCGCGAGAACCTGCAGCTGCCGGGTGTCCCGCTCGATGTCGATGTATGAGATCTCGAGGGAGTGAAAACGCTCATTGACCCTGAATTGGAAGCCGGTTCCGATGACGAAGGATGTTTTGGCGAGGTAAAGCTGTCGGCTGAACTGGCGCAGGAAAGCCGGGCTGAGATATTGGGTGTTGATGGTGCGCACTTCTTTTTCAACTCTCCTGACCCGTTTTTCGGCATCGGCTGTTTCGAGGTCCGCCAAGATGGGATTGAAGTTGATAATTTCGTTTCGGGTGATATGCACGCTGATCCACAGGAGAATATATACGAGGCGGCTCTCCATACGCTGGGAAAGATGACCGGTTCCATGGAACTCGATGCCGAAGAACTTGCGGTAAAACTCGGGGGCCTGAATGGGGTCCGATTTCAGATAAGCGGATTCGAATTCCCCCAGGGTTTCGACGAACTGAATAGCGTTCTCTATCCTGAGGATCCTTTTGGGATCGTAGTCAGCTAGGACCTCCTTTTCCATGGGGCCTTTGTGGCAGAGTTCCTGCCAGTTTTCCATAAATTCAAAATGATTCATCATTTTGAGGCTTTTGCGGACGATCTTGCTCTTGATTCCCCCCATGGAGGTGATCTTTTCATCGAGGAGACGGTCCCAGTCAAGGTCGCGGTTGGTCACGATCCGAACGGTGTATTCATAGAGTTCGAACAGCTCCAAAAGCTGCTCCGAAGGCATCGGAGACTGGCGGGCCGCCTCTGTTTCAGCCATGGTCATCAGGCGGCAATAACGGAGGAGGTTGACCGCCTGCTTGGGTTCCAGGGTCCTGGCCAGATCGGACAGGGGTTTCAGCGCCTTTTCGTTCATTTTTCCCGAGATGACGCGTCCCATGGCGCTGTGGCTCAATACGATGAGGGCGATTTCCCGCAGCTCATGATGCGAAAAACCGAAAAAACGAAGATAGGGAAGGTTTTTCAAAACGCGGGTGCGGGAGCCTTCAATGCCGTCGGGATTCAGGTACTCGCGTATTTTCTTGAGGCGGTTGATCTTCTGAATCAATTTGAGGGCATCGTTCAAGGCGGGATGACGCCGGGCCTTGTTCTCGAGGGGCTGTCGAAGACGGTCGATGTAAATTTGAGGACTGCCTCTGTATTTTCCTTTCTTGAGTTTTTCGAGCACCCTGAGAGTCCGCAGCACGTATTCAAAGGAGTCTCTGTAGTCGGCCAACAATTCCGTCTGGCACCCGATCAGCCTGGACTCCGTGACCTCTTCGACGATTCTGGCGATCTCGGGCTCGATGACTTTTTTCTGGCCCAAATAGTTGATCAGATAATCCGGTGCGTAATCTTTGCACGAAAAGCGCTCCGCCCAATCTTCGGCCACATACTCGGGGACGAGCGGCTTCAGGAAGATTTTATCGAAGAAAATGGAGACCGTTCGCTCCCAGTTTTTGGCCTGGTTGCGAAGAAGGGCGGGTTCTGCAAATTCAAAATCGAAATAGGGAAGGGTTTCAATCTCCTCAACCGATATTTCGTCAATCGGTTTTCCTTTGGTGAGGTGGTCGAGAACCTCTTGTTCAATATAGAGGCCGCTCAAATAATTCTGAAAATCAGAGATATTAATAAGGCTTTTGGATCCGTTGAACTTGTATCTCTTCTTCGTCTTAAAAATATGCGTAAATAGGGCAAACTTTTTTAATTCTCTCAACGTTTTAAGAGTCACTTCGGTGCTGCGATTGGTTTTTTCAGTGTGATATTTTGCAATTATAAAAATTTCACCATTGTCTTTCAACAAGCGATACACATGCGCTAATATATAAATCGCATATTGATCAAGCCTTCTCCTTGACAGCATTTCGCGGGATAATGCGCTGAATTTTTCAAACAGAATGATCTCGTAAATATCACTTGTAAATAAGATAAGATCGAAGGTTATGTTGAGGTTTATCAACGTATCAATCGAATCTATCACGATAAATTCATGATCTTTAAAAGTGAGACTGATTTCATTGATGACAAGGTCATCCTGTTGTCCAATGATTCCGATCGTGCTGTGCTCTTTTAAAAATTTCTTTTTGCTGTGATACTCGATGATTCTGCCGATTTGATAGACTCTCGAGCGGATATGCGCAAGGGTGTTCGATAGAATGTGAAAAGGGATGAGATAATAGGGCCGCCCGAGACTCGAAAAACGGATCAGAAGGCCGATCCGTTTGTAGATTTGATTGATTCTCTTGAAGTTTTTGCGAATGTCTTCAGGGTTGTCGAGATCGATGGATTGAAGAAATTCTATATCATCATCGTCGAGGCGGTCGTATATTTCGAAAAGGCCCAATCCATAGGCATTGCCGCCGAAACGGCTTTGCAGTTGGGACGGATGTTTGAGAGACGGAAATGTCCCCAGAAGGATGTCTGCCGGGTCGATGCCAAGAGAAGCGTATTCTTCAGGGCGGATCGGTTTGAAGGAGCTTTCTTCGAGGAGGTGTTCCGTAGAGAGCGATTCACTGGGATCCATTTGCACCCTTTGGAAAAGAATCAAAAAGGTTGTTTACGCTGTAAAAATCTCATTCAGCCCTGAGTTTGATGTCGGAGTTTGGAGGCAAAGGCCATGTTTTCAAAGCGGAAACGAAGCGCTCCCAGACAGCTCCCAACCCGTTGGGTTGCCGGATGCAAAAAATGATCATGAGCAGGATGGCGGCTGTTTCCCAGACGGGGAACGGAAAATGGGACCAAAGGGCGCTAAATGTGCCGGAGATTCGATGGCTTGCAGAGCTGAGTACTTCAGAAAAAAGGACCAGGAAGGATGCACCGAAAAAGGGACCGATCAGCCGCCCCACGCCTCCGAAAAGCACCAGGAGGATCAGTACAAGGGATAATGGGACTCCGAAGCTGTGCACCGTCGGCAGGCCATAAAGCAGAAAGAAAAGACCGCCTGCCATGCCGGCGCAGAAAGCGCAGACAGAAAAGCCCAGGCATGTCAGAGGCCATTCCCGGATGCCGGCTGCCGCAGTTGAAGGGCGGTCTTCACGCAGGCTCCTGAGCGCCCTCCCATACCGCGTGTGAAGGAGATTCTGGAGCAGGAGGGTGATCAGGATGGCCGTGAGCAGCGCCACGATCATCAGGGTTGGTTGAGCGTGAGGCTTGAACGACGCTGAAGCAGGCACCAAAAGTAAGACCGTTTGATTCCAGAGAGGGTCGTGTTTTGGAAGAAGGGCCAATCCATACGTGATGAGAAGTTGCGCCAGGAGGGTCACCGCGGCAAGATGAAAGGGTTTAAGACGAGCCGAAGGCCACGCGAAGAACAGGAAACTCAAAGCGGCAGCGCTTGTTCCGCCGGCAGGCACGGCAAGCCAGAAAGGCATGGCGAGCTTTTCCAGGAAAAACATCGTGGCAACGGCGCCCGTACCAAATAAGGCACCCTGGCAAAAAGAAACCTGTGCAGAAAATCCGATCAGGAAATTGAGTCCTTGAGCCGCAAGCGCATAGATGGAAATTCTAGTCAAAAGAGACAGTCCGTTTTCAGGCGCCCATAGGACGAGGGCAAAGCTGATCAGGCCGAGAGGCAGCAGAAAATGCAGGGTTGTCGAGGAGCGCCGAATCGGATGAATGATCCGAGAAACGAGGGCTAAATCCGAACCGCTGTCTTTTTCTGCCTTTCGATAGGGCATGTTGTGTATCAGCCTGAAGAATTAATGAGTTTCCATCCGGAAATGGTCTTTTTGGCCAATCTCGGCGTCAATCTGCACGTTTGTTTGTGCGGCGACCTGTAGGTCGCCTCCGCACAAACGCTTGATTTCCTTGATATTGGCCAAAAATCCTCATTTCCGGATTGGAGGCTCGGTCCTACCGGGACATCATTTCCGCATGGATCTAATGGGTGTCTCTTCGTGCGGAAACGGTCTTTGGGTCGCCGTATAAGGAAAAGCACCGTTTGACGCCGGGAATGGCAAAAAAGATCATTTCCGAGCGGAAACTAACAGGGCATTCCGAATCTGTCTTCGAGCGGATGCGCTCGCATCTCTTGTAAGGGTATGCCATAGGCCCTCAAAAAGTCCAGTGTTTGTCTTTTCAAAGGGGAGCCGTGTGTGTAGGCGGCTCGACAGGCTGCAAGGCCGATCCGCGCCTTCAGCGGTCCGCAGAGCAGGTGGCGAAGGGTCCAGCGCAGGACCGTTTTCAGGCGTGAGGTCCGGCCGAAGGAAGCGGCCTCGGGGTCGCCGGCGTTGAGCGAAAGATTGAGCGCATGAAGCCTTTTCAACACGGGTGTGCCGCCTTCTACGGCGAGTCGGATCTGTGCGGCGAATTCCTGCCAGAAGGTGCATCTCGCCACGACAACATCGGGGCGGATCAAACCAAGGTCTTCGGCGAGTGTTTCAGGTGTTTCAGGAAAGTGGATCACCATTCCCGCGCAGGTGGCGACCGCAAGAGACCAGAATTGCTCGACAGGAGATGGCGCAGGTTCGAAAGACGCCCAGTTCGCCCCTGAAAGCCACGGAAAGGCCTTCAGCCAGGTTGCGGCAGGAACAATCAGGCCTCGATGCGTCATAGGGACCAGGGGCGCAACTAAATTCGCCGAATCCCTCAAAATCAGGCTGGCCTGATCGTCCGGGTTTCCCGCCCACAATTCTTTGATAAAAAGATCAGGCTGGGCGGTATCGATTTCTCCACCTATCTCGATGACCTCAGCCAGCCCAATCAGCCAAGGATTGTCCCAGTAAGGGTGCGTCAGGCTTGGATCGACATAGATCACCCTTTTCAAAGAGGGGAGATCCTTTCGATAAAGCAGCAAATGATCGATTTCGCCATATCCTGATGCAACAAGCAGAGAAGCGTGAGTCCTTCTCAAACATTCCAGTGTGGCGGCTGACAAGGGGCCGCTCGGCAAAGAGACACTTGTGCAGCCGAGGGCTTGGGCCGCAAGGGTGCAGAACAGCCATTCCGACTGGTTGCTCAGGAGGATCGCTATCTTTTCTCCGCGCCGCACCCCAAGAGCGATAAATCCGAGGGCAATTTTTCTGGTGTAGTGCAGATATTGGCGCCTGGAATGGGTTTCCCAGTGACCCAGACGCATTTCCTTGATGGCGGGATGGCCATCGATATGGTCTTCGGCCTGCCGCCAAAGGATCTGTGGCAGGGTAAATCGGGTCAGTACGGCAAGGTTTTCGATGTCAGATACCGGATTCAATCTGCAACTCCGTCCTGCAATGATGGGAAGTTTAAGCAGGAAAATGTGCGGAAAGCGGTTCGGAGCGGCCAAAATAGGAATCGAGCACGCGGGGATGATTCTGAATGAATTCCGGCGCCCCTTCGGCGAGCTTGGCACCGAAGTCCAGGACGACTACTCTCTCGGCAAGTTCAAACACCCTGTTCATATCATTTTCGACCAGAAGAATGGTTTGGCCCCAGATGTGGTTCAGATCACGGAGTACATGCCCTATGAAATCCTTTTCGGAGGGAAAGAGGCCTGAGAAAGGTTCGTCCAGGACAAGAAGCTTGGGCTGCATGGCCAAAGCTCTGGCCAGTTCGATGCGCTTTTTGAGGAAGGTCGGAAGATCCCGGACGGCTGTTTTCCTGTAGGCCTGAAGACCGAGAAAATCCAAGAGTTCTTCGACGATCCTCAAATGATAGGCCTCTTCCCTTTTGACCGATTTTGCGAAGAAGAAGGCCTGCCGCAGCAGATATCGGCCATAGATATGGCGTGCGCTCAGGATACTGCAGAGTACGCTGTTTCTTGAGTGAAGCCGGGTTTCCTGGAACGTCCTGGCAATCCCCATTTCTGCAATTTTATGGGGGGGCAAGTGATGAAGATCCTGGCCGTTGAAAAGGATTCGACCTTCCTGAGGGCGGGAAAAACCTGTCAAGCAGTTGACGAGGGAGGTTTTTCCCGCGCCGTTCGGTCCGATCAAGCCGACGAGTTCTCCTTGCTTGAGTGAAAAGACAACCCGCTGCAGCGCTGTAATCCCTCCAAAGCGCAGGGTGACGTTTAAAAGCTCGAGATCCGCTTCTTTGCGAGCGGCAGGGCCCATCGTGTAAATACTCAAATTTCCTTTAAGGGCGCGCATCGCAAGACCGGTCTGTCATCGCAGCCTGTAGGAGGTTTGGCGCGTCTCCGTGATGGAGGAACGTTCAACAGGTCCGCATGCAGCATCAGAAACGCTCCGAGACCCGCCGTATACCATCGGCGCTTTGTAAAATTCCAGGGATTGAAAGTCAGAGGCAAAACCTATTTCTGGACGGAAACTAGTGAATCCGATGTTCTCTGTCAAGAATAATCATCCCGGGAAACGGTGTGAGCGCCGCCTCCGGCAACCATTCCCTTTTGGTTGGTCTTCGAGAGTCAATCTGTAAAATTCTCATGAAAGCCCTGGCGCAAAGACAAAAAAGGGAAAGAAAAAGGTATGAGAAAATGAAAAAGGGCGGATTTCAAAACCCGCCCTTTTTCAAAATGGTTCATAGCATTCCGTTAATCGAGCTTACGGAATGCCTCCCGTCTGCCGGTGTATTTCTCGCGCATCTGCGGCTTCATCAACTTCCCGGTAGGATTCCTCATCACATTGTCGAAAAGAATCTTTCTGGGGACTTTATAAAGCGCCAGTTTGGTCTTGGCGAAGTCGATGACCTCCTGTTCGGTCATTTGCTCACCACTCTTGAGCTGAACAATGGCCATGACGACCTCGACCAGTCTTTCGTCGGGGTAACCGATGCAGGCTACATCATCGATCTTGGGGTGTTCCATCAGGGCATCTTCGATCTCCACCGGGAAGATGTTCTCCCCACCGCTCGTGATCATGTCTTTCTTGCGGTCGACGATGTAGAAAAACCCCTCTTCGTCCAGCTTGACCAGGTCACCGGTGTAAAGCCAGCCGTCTTTGATGGTATCGGCGGTCATCTCGGGATTGTTGAAGTATCCCGCCATCATCCTGGGGGTTGAGAAGACCAGTTCGCCGACTTCTCCGGGGGGCACCTCCTTGCCTTCGAAGTCGACGGCCTTGCCTTCGACGCCGAAGGTGGGTTTGCCGATGGAGCCGGGCTTTCGGAGGACATCCTCAGGATAAAGGTTGAAAGTGCCGCCTCCGCCGCCTTCAGTGATTCCGTAAATGTTCGATACCTTGGCGGGCAGGGTCTCCACCATGTTCTTCATCACCTCGAAAGGTACGGGCTGGGCCCCGATCTCGAGGTACCGCCAATGCGAAAGATCGTAGTCTTCCAGGCGCAAGTCCCCTTTCCGGATGGCGTTCAGGATCGCGACGGCGATTGGCACCACAAAGAGAATGTCGGTTCCCTTTTCTTCGGCAAGGGCCTCGATGATCCATTTAGGTTCGCGAAATTCGCGCAGAATGGTCCCGGTGGCGCCGGTCGCGTAAAAGGGGCCCCAAAGAAACATGGTGCCGCTGTGGTAGAGCGGCAGGAAAAAGACGTAGTTGTCGTTTTTCTCGACGAAGTAGCTCATTCCGTTGCCGATGGCCGTGCTGTTGAGCGAAAAGTGGGTGTGGAGCACCGGCTTGGGCTTGCCCGTAGTTCCGGATGTAAACATCATGGCCAGGGCGTGCTCGGGGGCGACGGGGGTCAACGCCTCGCTCGTGTCCTCATAAGCGGCGATGGTCCGGTAATCGATCATATCGGAGGGGACGGAGTCGCCGACGCAGATATAGCGTTCGATCGTTGTCAGTTGTTCCTGCACGGGTTGAACGACCGGGAGAAACTCGGACCCGAAAATGAAGACCTTGGGGTTGCAAACGTTGGCGGCGTAAAGAATATCGGAGCCGACGAAACGAAAATTCAAGGGGACGGCAACGGCACCGAGCTTGATGATGCCGTAGTAGGTGACCAGCCATTCAAGGCTGTTGTTCTGGAGGTGCATGACGTAATCGCCGTCTTTGATGCCCAGCTCTCTGGAAAGGTAGTTGGCGACGCGGTTGATCTGGTCGTTGAATTCTTTCCAGGTGAGCGTTCTGCGCTCCCCCTTCGAAGGGGTTCTTTCGATCAGGCAGACCTTGTTGGGCAGGTGGCGTGCATGCAACGTAGCGTATCTTGCGTAATTCATGAACGTTATTCCTCCTCGAGACGATGTTTCTTTCCGGCTTGGGATTTCTGGAAAGAGGCCCGGCGGTCTCAGCACCGCCGGGCGACAGACAAATGATGATTACGGGCAGAAGAATCAGCCCCGAAAAAGACGTTGTTCCGTTATGGGGGGCACCGCTCCCACAACATTCTCTTTCCTACTGGGCGAAGCCGAAGACTCGAGGCAACCAGAGCACGGCGTCCGGCAAATAGGTCATGAGTAAAAGCACGGCGATCTGAATCGCGATAAAAGGCATGACGGCACGCGATACATATATCAGATCGCGATTGGCGATTGCCCCGGTGATATACAGACTGACCCCCATGGGCGGCGTACAGTAACCGATGGCCAGATTGACGGTCAGGATGAGTCCGAAGTGCAGGGGATCGATGCCGAAGGCACCGAGCATCGGCAGAAAGACCGGCCCCAGGATCATGGTCGCGGAGATGATGTCCATGAACATGCCGATGAAGAGCAGCAGGATATTCATGGCCAGCAGGAAGACCCAGGGGGACTGGATGCTGGACAAGACTGCCTCGGTCAGTTTGCCGGGAATGCCTTCGAGCGTAAGATAGCGCCCGAAACAGGTGGCTCCGGCAACGATGATCAGCAGTGTCGCGGAGGTTACGGCTGAATTGATCGTGATCCGTTTGACGGCGCTCAACTTCATGGACTTGTGGATGAAGATTTCGACGATGAAGGCATAGACGCACGCCACGACGGCGGCCTCGTTGGCTGTAAAGGCACCCGAGAAGATCCCCCCGAAGATGATGACCGGGAGCATTAGGGACCAGAAGCTTTCCTTGACGACAGCCAGAACCTGTTTGGCATTGGGCACCGGCATCCGGACGAAATCGGTCCGTTTACGGTAGAACAAATAAGAATATAGGCAGACACCGAAAATAATCAGGACCCCCGGCAGAAACCCGGTCATGAACAGGCCTTCCAGCGAAACGTTGCTGATCATGCAGTAAAGGATCATCCCGATGCTCGGGGGGATGATCACGCCGAGGTTGGGGGAGGTGGTCATGAGGCCGAGGGTGTACTTCTCCTGGTAGCCGTTTTCAATGAGGGCGGGGATCATGAAACCGCCCAGGGCGACCACGGTCGCCACGGTCGAACCCGAAATGGCACCGAATAGGCCGCAGGCGATGACGCCGGCCATCCCGAGGCCCCCCGGGAGCCAGCTCACCATGACGTTGGCCACTTTGATAAGCTTGTCGACGATGGACCCGGCCGTCATAATGTTGCCGCAGAGGATGAAGTATAGCACCACCACCAGCGCGAAGTTGTCCATGCTGCGAAAGAGGCTTTGAGCCAGAAGGAGCAGCGGCAGATCGGTATAAAGTGCGAATCCCAGGACGGCAGTGAAAAAAAGGCACATGAAGACGGGAACGAGGGAAGCCATGCTCCCGACGAGGATCAGCATAACGATGAGGTGGCTCAGCTCCATAGTCTTGCTTGTCTCCGATCAAAAGAGTTCGGCGCAATAGGGAACCCAGGCTAGCGGTTTGTTAGACGCTTTCCGCCGGTTTGCGCAATTCCTGAACGTCTTCGTACATGACCTGAATGAGTCTGAAAACCATCATCACGCCCATAGTAGGCAAGACAGCATACAAATATACAAGCGGAATCTCCAAGATAATGGTCTTCTGCTGGGTGGCGACCTGGAGGGCGGCCATGTGCCAGCCGTAGTAGATCATCATGATGGCGAATACCATGGCAACCAAATTGCTGAAAAAGGTCAAGGGGGTTTTGAGCTTGGGAACGAGCTGGACCAAGGCGTCGATCTTGATCATGGAGCGTGCCTTGATAGCGGCGCTGCAGCCGATAAACGTGGTGACGATAATGACCTCCCTGACGAGCTCCTCGGACCATGCGAGCGAGTAGTTGAAACCGTAGCGCAGAATCACGGCGAAGAACAGGGAGATCAGCGCGGCCATGGTCGCAAAAAACAGAACCCAGTCCTCGATGAAGCTGAGGATCTTGTCGACGACACCAAGAATTTTTGAAAACATGCAGGCCTCTCACATGAAAAAGGGGAGAAACAGTGAAGCGCTTCTCCCCTCGAATGCGATTATTCCGTATAACCGATGTAATCCTGGACTTCTTTGAGGTAGTTGTCAGATTTGTAGGTATCGCCGGGGTACAGTTTGTTGATCTCGGCTCTGTAATTTTCGTGGACGACGTTCCCCTGCTTCTTCAGCATGGCGGCTTCTTCCGCCGAAAGCTGGAAGAACTCGATGCCCTTGGACTTTGCGTCAGCGATTTGATCCACTTCCTGCTGCACCGTTTCTTCGCGGACTTTTACGGCGACTTCACGCAGGGTATCCTTGAAAGTCTGCTGCAGGTCGGCCGGCAGGGTGTTGAACCACGCTTTGTTGAAGATCCAGATAAAAAGGCCTTGAGCGTAGTTGACTTGAGTAAAATACTTTGCCACCTCGAATTTCTTGGTGATGTTGCACACGGAAGGGGTGTGATCCAGACCGGTGATAACCCCCTGTTTCAGTGCGACGGGGACATCCGGCCAAGGCATGACCACCGGGTTGAAGCCCCAGGCGCCATAAAGCATTTTGTTGACCGCGGCTTCGGCGATCCGGAACTTCACCTGCTTGGCATCTGCGATGGTGCGCACGGGGACTGTCGTGGCCCACCCATAGTTGCCGTAGCCGGTGATGTCGAGGCCCATGATCCCTTGGTGGTCCATGGCCATCATGAAATGGTCGAACAGCTTGCCGCTGCTGACGAATTTATCCAATTTGTCGAAGGAGTCGACGAGGAAAGGCAGGTTGATGAGGCCAAAGCGGGGCCCGAGGTTGGTGGAGGCCACCGAACTCACGCCCATCCCCTGAATGGCGCCCATCTGCAGTTGGTTGAGCACCTCGACTTCTCCGCCAAGCATGGAAAAGGGTTTGAAATCAATGTAAATTTGTCCGCCGGAGCGTTCCCACAAGGCATCCCGGAAAGCAAAGCCCGTGTAGACGCCTTTCAGAACCGGATGGGAGACGTTTGAAACGATGCATTTGTATTTCGCAGTAGACGGGTCGAATTTGGGTTTCCAGGCATCCAGGGACGGTGCCTGCGCCCAGGCTCCCCCGACCAGAAGGACCACCCCAATCAGACCGACCAGTACCGACAACCCTAGCTTCTTCATAAGCACGCTTACTCCTTTCTACAGTTAAAGGTTGATTCAAAAGACCGGGATACTCACGCACTCGCGAAGAGCCGGATCAAGACGAAATTCAACCCGGTTGTCTCCCGTTCGGAGGGGTTGAACCCTGGTCCCGAAGCGGGCGAGACAGCCCGTAAGCATGATTTGTGGAGTCAGGTCGGACAGTCTCAGATGCCTTTCGAGAGTATCCGCTTGTCGTGTTTCAATCTGCTCTGAATGCCTTTGCTGATATGATAGGTTCGGCTGAATTCCGACCAGAATTCCTTGTCTTTTGCCTTCCAGTCAGGGCCGAATTTATCGTCGAAATAACCACCCAGCTTGTCGAAAAGGACCTGCCAGGTGGGTTTACCCGCAGCGAGCGCGGTGAGCAGGTCGTCGAGTATATGTTCGAGTTCGGATAATTTTTCTTTGGGAAGATAAGAAATTGCGCCTTTGCGTATAGAAGCCATGAGCGTATCGGCGCTGATCGCATGGGCGGTGAGCATGACGGTAGGAATGCCTTTTTCCACGGTTTTCTCAAGAAGCTCGAGACCGTTGACCCCCATGATGTCAAGGATGGCAAGGTCGTAATGCCTGTTCCGGATCTTCTGAAGCGCAGTTTCGTAATCGGCGGCCGTGTCGACCTTTGACATCTCCAACGCTTCTACAATGGTATCCAGAACATCCTCTTCGTCATCGACTGCTAGGATCGAAATGCCATCAAGGTAGGACTTTTGCGCCATCTTGAATACCCTCCCCCGGGTCTTGGCAAAGATGATGTTTTAAACGGTCTGGAACATGGAAACCCGCTGAATATCATTCATTTGTAGTATTTGAAGAGGAAGCGAATACTGTATACCGATATTCACCATGACCAACTATAGAAAACCCGGATTTTAGTGTCAAGCGCATTCGGAATGGAGACGCGGAAAAAGGTTTCCCCGGCGTGTTGGGCGGCGGGTCGGGCCGGTCGCCGGATAAGGCGGTTCAAAATGCTTGACAAGCAGAAATGAATCGGTTTCTATGAATGAATAATCATTCATAGAGGGCGGGATTACCATGAGTCATATTAATCAGAATCTTCGTAAAAAAAACAGAGAAAAGTACCAGCGCATCATCCGGGCAGCGACGAAGATCTTCGCCAGGAAGGGCTTTTTTCAGGCCAAGATAGCTGAGATTGCACGGGAGGCCGGTGTCGCTGACGGCACCATCTACATTTATTTCGAGAACAAGGACGATATCCTTATCAGCCTTTTCGAGGAGCAGATGAAGGGGGTCATCGACAACATGGTCAGTCATCTGGCGCTGGAGAAGGACCCCATCGGGAAGCTGCGATGTTTCGCCGTGACCCATTTGCGTCTGATCGAGGAAAACAAGGATATGGCGGAGATTATCCAGGTCGAACTGCGGCAGAGCGGGAAGTTCATGAAGGAGTATAAGAACGAGAAGTTCTCCCAGTACCTTGATCTGATCGAGGATATCATCAAAGAAGGGCAGCAGTCCGGTGCATTTCGAAAGGATGTGATTCCCACGGTCGCAAAGAGAGCGTTTTTTGGCGCCCTGGATGAAATGTCACGATTCTGGGTATTGTCAAGTCGTAAACAATATGATATTAAAACGGCGGCCGAGCAGATCAGCGAGTTTTTTTTGTGTGGAATCAAGGAGTAACAAACGGGCCGTGGGCCGTGAGGGCGGGCCGTAAATTCAGTAACCCGGGCTTTCCGGGCGAAAGGAGGACAATGTGAACATTATTGTATGCTTGAAACAGGTGCCTGATACCGAGACGCAGATCAAGATCGCAGCGGATGGGAAAGGGATCGTGACCGACGACATCAAATGGGTGATGAACCCCTACGACGAGTTCGGGGTCGAGGAGGCTTTGAAACTCAAGGAGAAGTTCGGCGGAGAGGTCACGGTCGTCGGGCTTGGACCCAAGCGGGTGACCGAGAGCATCCGCACCGCCCTGGCGATGGGCGCCGACAAAGGCGTTCTGGTTGTCGACGATGCATTGCAGGGGAGCGATTCACTGGGGGTTGCCAAGGCCTTGGCCGCCGCCATCAAAGATATGCCTCATGACCTGATTTTCGCCGGGCAGCGCGCTGTCGACGAAGACTTGGGAGTGGTGGGCGCCTTTTTGGCCGAGTTCCTGGGCATTCCGCACGTGGCGTTGGCCGTGAAGGTGGAGGTTGCCGAGGATGGGAAGAGCGCCAAGGTGCACAGGCCGGTGGAAGGGCAGACGCTCGTGGTTGAGACGCCGTTTCCAGCGTTGATTACGACTCAGAAAGGGTTGAACGAGCCCCGATATGCATCTCTGCCTGGTATCATGAAGGCCAAGAAGAAGCCGCTTGCAGAGAAATCCCTGGCCGACTTGGGATTGGATCCGGCTGGATTTGGCGAAAGCGCCAGAAAACTGAAAATCGTGAAGTTGACCCCGCCGCCCGAGAGAAAAGCGGGCAAAATCGTTGAGGGCGAAACCCCGGCCGAGAAGGCTGCCGCTTTGGCGAAGCTTTTGCGCGACGAGGCCAAGGTAATTTAGTGTTGCGCTTGAAACCGAGGCGGAGACTCATCTCTTTGTTCCTTCGGAGCCGATGGATGTCCCCGGTTTTTGTGGCCGAGGGGTAGAGAGAGGCGGTTTCGGTTCGGCATGCAGCGTCTAAGTAAGGATTTGCCCAAAGGGAGCATACCGTGCGGGGGGAGTTGCCGGGTAGACGGCTGTGATCGGCAACGAAAATACAGCAGGATAGGAAATCCAGATTTTGGAGGAGATATAAAATGGCACAGGGAGTATGGACAGTCGCTGAACAGCGTGAAGGAGAGATCCGGAAGATCACCTATGAGGTCGTCAGTGAAGGGCGGCGCCTGGCGGATGCGCTGGGTCAATCTCTGACCGTGGTTCTTCTTGGCAACGGGATCAAGGACAAGGCGGCGGCTCTGGCTCAGTATGGAGCGGACAAGGTTCTGGTGGCGGAGGATCAAAGACTCGAAACGTATACCACTGACGCTTACACCGCGGTTGTCGCCCAGCTGGTGAAGGCGGAAGAGCCCGCAATGCTTTTGATGGGCGCCTCCGTACAGGGGAAGGATCTGTCTTCCAGAGTGGCTGCACGGCTGGATGTCGCGGTTGCCCAGGATTGCACCGCCTTTGCCGTGGAGGACGGCAACCTGGTTGCAACCCGGCCTATTTATGCCGGCAAGGCCTATGCCCAGGTGACATTCGAACAGAGCTGGCCGCAGATGGCAACGGCCCGTCCGAATGTCATGAGCGTCAACGAACCGGATGCTTCGAGGACGGCCGAGGTGGTCGATGCCCAATTCCAACTCGACGATGGAGAGCTGAAAACCAAGGTCGTCGAGGCCATCAAGGATGCAAGCGGCAAGATAGATCTGACGGAAGCGGACAAGATCGTTTCCGGAGGTCGCGGGATGAAGGGCCCCGAAAACTACGCGATTCTGGAAGAACTCGCCCAGGTGATCGGCGCCAGTGTCGGTGCGTCGCGCTCCGCGGTGGATGCAGGATGGAGGTCGCACACCGATCAGGTCGGTCAGACTGGCAAGGTCGTTTCGCCCAATCTCTACATTGCCTGCGGCATTTCGGGCGCAATCCAGCACCTTGCAGGTATGGGGACATCCAAGGTGATCGTCGCGATCAACAAGGATCCCGATGCACCCATCTTCCAAAAGGCTGATTACGGGGTCGTCGGCGACCTCTTCGACGTGGTTCCGGCTTTGACGGAAGAAATCAAGAAGATGATATAGCCCTTAGGATGCCAAAAAAAACCGCGGCCGGGTGGGGATGCCACCCGGCCGCGGTTTTTTTTGTTCATGGGTCGATTCCTTATAACGATTCCAGAAAGCGCTCCAGCGTGAGCGACTCTAATTCGGCGGCGAAATCGACAATCGAGACGGGCTGCGCAATGGCATCTCTTTCGGGGGCGGTGACTCCGAGCAAGGACTTCCTTGTGGTCTCGTCAGGGTTCTGCAGCCAGTCAGCGACCTGCTCGGCGGGGCGCCGGATTTCCTCGATTTGACTCCAAAGGGCTTGGGCTGTCTGCCTTGGATCATCGTAGGCGAGATAGGCCGCTTTCAAGTATTGATCGAGTAAAACGGCAGTCCACGGATGTTCTTCTTTGGCGGCGAGAGCAGTGATCTTTTCGATGTAAGCGGCAATATATCGCGGGCCATCCAGGGGCGACCCTTCATCCTGCTCGGGAAGAAAAACACCGTATTTCAACCGCAGTGAGGCAATGTTCAGGACAGGTTCAGGCGCCCAGGGCCTTTTTTGGACCTCCGTGTCGGGGGTATTTAGGGAGGCCTCCGCGCGCGGGGGCTCATGGCGTGGTTGAGGTTCGGGCACAGTAGGCTTGGGGGCTGCCGGTTCGAGTAATTGAACCAGCATTCCGGGAAGAAGCGGGTGAAAGACACCTTGTAGGGTGACCAGTCCAATTTCGTGGTGGCCGCAATGAGAGCACTTTCGTGCGGTCACAATGCCTCGCAGTCCTGTTTCGTTGTGGTCAGAGGAGATATCCATGGCCGTTCAACCGGTGAGAACTCTTAGATCTTATCCGTAAATAACGCCCACTTTTCGGTAGGCGATGATAGCAGCAGCCATATGCAGCAAAGCCATATAGGTATCGCTGAGCTTCTCATAGCGAACCAGGATTTTACGGAAGC
>Ga0068714_10002413_pt1 | contig 24211 bp, 17 predicted proteins | sample MTBNYHSulfiMetaG_FD_62988 | JGI IMG/M metagenome (GOLD analysis project Ga0068714, IMG submission 62988) | Enrichment culture microbial communities from rom New York Harbor, USA that are MTBE-degrading - MTBE-NYH (New York Harbor Sulfidogenic)... | ecosystem: Environmental > Aquatic > Marine >... | reverse complement strand
GATGACAGCCATGATTATTTCATATGAATCTGCTTTCCTCGTAATCTTCATGCTTCTGGTAAAGATCTCCACGTTACTGCGTTATGGTGTTGACCAAGAACGAAGAACAGATTCTAGCTCTGGAGCGAAGAACAAATCTCCTCTACTCAACCCGATCTTCATAACCCGATTTTGATAACCCGCTCCTAGCAACCCGATCTTCATAACCCGGTTTTGATTACCCGCTCCTAGCAACCCGATCTTCATAACCCGGTTTTGATTACCCGCTCTTAGCAACCCGATCTTCATAACCCGGTTCTGATTACCCGCTCTTAGCAACCCGATCTTTGGTTAGTTGGAGGCAATCAGATATACTCTTTTCTAGAAAATTCATATAAACGAAAGGAATACGTAGTATCGATGGTTTAAGATTTTACCGACCGGTAAGTAAAAATCTATTGGGGGTGTTATTCATGGGTATTGTAGAAAGCATGAAGGCTTCCATGCTGAGACAGGCAGGGAAGTACGTGGGTTCACTTGTCAGGAATTCTTCTACTGAAAATATTGGAAGGCTATTTGGGACAGTGGCTGCTCTGACGAAGGAACCGACGAAGAGTGGATTGAAGAAACTCACTCAGATGGCCAAGGAAGAGCATCCAATGATCGTTTCCTGGCAGAATGTTTTTAAGAGATCCAGTCCAAAGTCAGTTGAAAAGGCTATGACAAATCTCGTTGTAAACGAGTTCGCTCTTGGTGAGAAGATTCGCCAGGAGAAGATGCTCGAGCACGAAGTTGTTATTCCCAAGCTCGTAGTCATCAGTCCAACTTACGCCTGTAATCTGAACTGCGTCGGTTGCTATGCCGGTCTCTACGGAAGAAAGTACCAGCTTTCAAAAGAAGAGGTCAGTTCAATAATTCGACAGGCGAATGAACTGGGGATCTACTTCTTCATTATTACCGGCGGTGAGCCTTTCGTATGGCCGCATCTTCTTGAGATTTTCGAAGAGTTCAACGATTCTTACTTCCAGGTCTACACAAATGGAACGCTTATCACCAAGGAAGTTGCGAAGAAACTTGGAGAACTTGGAAATGCGACCTTTGCCGTATCAGTGGAAGGTTTCGAAGGTGAGACCGACTGGAGAAGAGGACGCGGTGTTTTCCAAAAGATCAAGCAGGCGTGGGAAAATCTGAGAGAAGCCGGAGTCATCTACGGTACTTCGGTTACCGCAACAAGACTCAATCACGAAGTAATGATGAAGGACGAGTTCTGGCAGTTCTTGAAGGACGAAGGCGTTGCTTATGCTTGGGTGTTCCAGTTCATGCCGGTAGGTATGAATCCTTCGATGGATCTCGTGCCGACGCCTGAACAGAGGTACGAGCGTTTCTTCAAGACTGAGCAAGAGAGACTTGGCGGAGACTTTGCATTCGTTGCGGATTTCTGGAACCACGGATTCCTTACGAATGGCTGTCTGGCCGCCGGCGCGAAGTATCTTCACGTAAATGCAAAGGGCTACGTTGAACCGTGTGTATTCCAGCAGTTCGCGGTTGACAGTATAAGAGAGAAGAGTCTTCTGGAGATTTTGAAGTCTCCATTCTTCACGGCATACAAGAGAATGGTGCCTTACAGCAATAATCTCTTCAGACCCTGTCCGATCATTGACAATCCGAAGGTTCTCAGAGCCATGGTGAACAAGTTCAATGCGATCCCACAGCATGATGGGAGTGAAAACGTTGTCACAGAGCTTGCCGGACAGCTCGATGAACTTGCGGCGGGTTGGAAGGAATACGCCGACAAACTCTACTATGAGGAAGGCTTTGCCGAGACCCATCCGGCCCACAGAGGGGTATACGATTTCGATGTTAGAATGAGAAAGTACGCTAACAACGAAGAAAAGCTTGCTATAGACAAAAAACCTTGAGGGGACGGTGGATCCGGTGCGAGCGAAATTGTCTTCTAGAGAGAGGATTATAAAAGCCGCCCGGAAGGCCTTTGCGGAAAGAGGTCACGACGGCGTAAGCATGTCTGAGATTGCCCAGATCGCTGGGGTGAAAAAGGCCTTGATATATTATTACTTCCCCAGCAAAGAGGATCTATTTTATGAAGTCTGGCAATATTCGATAGACGAACTTGAAGATCATGTCTTTTCGGAAACAAGAGATGAGAATGTTTATGTGTCGAAACTCAAGAGGATTCTCAGGTCGTACATTGATTTTATAACGAATAAGAATGAGATCAAGAAGATCATGGATCAAGAGAGGGCGAACCTTGGCAGGGAGGACAATGAATCCTGGAAGAGGGTAAGAGACAGATACCAGCTTCTGAAGGAGAGACTGTCCTCAGCGATAGACGAAGCAAAGATCGCTCAGGAGATTTCGAAAGACGTGGATCCCGACAGCGCAGCAGACCTCATATTGAATGGTTTCAGCATAACGGAAGACCCGAACGGGCTGGAAAGCATAAGAGAGATAATCTGGAGAGGTTTGGTGAGCAACTCCGGTGAATGAACCCGTTAATTGATGAGAGGGACCCGGTCCCTCTCATTTTTTTGTTCCTCTTCTCTTGAAGTCAAGGACTTCCCGAAATCTCGAGTACCTTTCCTCGAACCTTTCCCCTGAGATTTGAAGAAATTCCATATATAGTACATCTACAATCATCAGCTGGACGATTCGAGTGACGAGGCCGCCTTCTGGAAAGACGAGTTTCGAGTAATAGCTTTCCAGGTTGATGCTCGAATAATCGCTTAGCTTCGATCCGGCCGGAGTTATTGTAACCACGGAGGCCCCGGTCTTCTTTGAAAATCCCAAGGCATCAATGAGGTCAACGGAACTTCCTGTGCTTGAAATGGCGACTACTACAGAATTACTTTCCAGACTGTAAGCAGAGATCATCTGCTCGTAGCCATTTTGGATGAGCTGTACTCTCTTGCCACTCTGAAGCATCTTTAGATAGAGGTCGTGCCCGGCGACAGCGTCAAAGCCAAAGGCGTAGATGTCGACTATCTGAGATAAAGAAAGAACTCTCGCCGCCTCCTCTATCACTCCCTCACTGAGTCGGCAATAAGCTTCCTTGATTGTCGTTGATATGAGCTCTTCATATGCCTTCAGGTCTTCGATCAATACGGATGACTTTTCCCTCTGGACGAGTATGTTAAGCTCACTTGCGATGGCCAACTTCAGTTGCGTATAGCCGGTGAATCCCAGCTTCTTCGCGGCCTTGACAATCATCGACGGGGATATCTCAAGCCGTGTTGCCAGATCGTGAATTGAGAGCTCCAGAGATTGCTCCGGATTATTCTTTACAAAGCTCACAATCTTTTCTTCAGTCTCGGTTAGGAGATGAAGTGCTTCGTTGTATGACTGAAGAAGGCTACTCATTTTCAGTGGGAATTCCGTTCTCCTTCAGTCTCTCAAACCATTTAGCGAGTTCGCTTCGGATCTCTTCGGGAACATTGGCCAGAAAGTTTGGATCATCGTGTGTATAGTCTATCATTCCGTCGGAAATACCGACCCTCTTTGAACTGCCAAACGGCAGCTTTCCTTCGCTAGCCTGGGTTATTGTCTCTTTCACGAGGAGATCCATGTGCTTCAGAAAGCTCGCCAGTATAACAGCAGGATTCATCGATATAAGATTCGAGTCGACGGTGATCACATACTTACCCCTGACCGATGCCTCTTCAATCACTCCAACTCCGCTTCCTCCCGCAATTGAAAGGATTACATCCGCACCAGCATCAAACTGCTTTGCGGCCAGCTCTCTTCCTCTCGAAGGGTCGGACCAGCTTCCAACAATGCCGAAAAGAACATGAATCGAGGGATCGACAGTTGCCACTCCCTTCTCGAACGATGGTCTCATTATGTTCGTCATTGCAGGGTAGGTATCCCCGGCAACTAGCCCAACCACTTTTTTCTCGTTTGCTCCAGGCATGCGGCTGGAAGTGACAAGACCTGCAAAAATCCCGGCCAGGAAAGTCATCTCGTCGTCTCTAAAGGCTACTGAATAAGTATTGGGGAGTGAGTTCTCAATCATTCCGTCCAGAAGAGCAAATTTCTGGTTCGGGAACATAACGGCAACGCGTCTCACACTTGCCGGCATTCCCTCTGTGAAGGTCATAAGAAGATCATACTTGTTCAGAGCAGCGAGACCGGTTAAAACAGATTCCCATTTTGACTGGTTGTACCCACCTTCGACGATCTTGATCTCGATCTCATCAGACTCAATTTCGAGGGCACCCTTCTGAACGAGCTCATAGATGGCGTTTCCGCCAATTTCGCCCGTGATCAAAATGGCAACGCTGAACTTGGCGCATGCAAGAGTGGCAATCATACCCATTAGCAAAAGCAAGAATAGTCTTTTCATCTTTTCACGCTCCCGAAAGTTTCTTATGAATTGATTATAATTCTTTCGAACCAAATTCTCAAGAGCGAGAATAATATTCTTGATATCGCGTCACATTGTGGGTGAAGAGTCCGGGGTAGGCCTCTTCATTACGAAGCCGTCGTACTGGTTGATGTTCTGATCAAGCAGCTTTACCATCTCTGTAGCGTCAATAAGCCAGTGCAACGAGAAATCTTCTACAAGCCCGGCCACTTGGACATTGATTTCCTGAAGATCCTGACCCGCCATATATGAATGGTAAGCATAAGACCATACGTGAGGAGTTCTTGGACTGGATAGTTCGATATTCTCCAAGTCAGCGGAAGCCAAGATAGAGTATACCTCAGCAAAATCGCCAGGACTGTCCACCTGCCAACCGCTCTCCGTCCATCTGAAGAAGCGTTTGAAGACGGATAATTCTGTCGCCTCGTGGGATTTCACCATGTGATCGTCAACAACCATGAGCTCGGCAACTCCATCACAATCAAGATCTACGACATTATTTGTTCTCTTAGGATCTATTGCCACTGTCAATGAGTAAACCTTGGTGTCGATTACGGTAATGTAGTAGGCTCCCAGGGGTGTGGAGTAATCATCGGTAAGAAATCTGAATATTGTGGTCTTCTGTCCTGGGTAGGGCACATCGTAAACAATGACAGGTGTCATTATCGTCTTGCCTGCAAGAGTATCTACTACGACCCCTTCTTTATAGAACTTGACAACATCCGGGATGCCCATTACTGGATCACCCGCCTGGAAATCGAATGTGATTCTCCCTGGAAGAAGCCCGCCAGCGTATTCTTCGTACTTCCATAGTGCCGTACTTTCGAGGGTTTCAGTAGCAAGGGAAGTTGCGGCGACCGTCGCACTAAACGTTGCAGACTCGGTGGGAATTTCCGTGCTTGCCGGAGTGGAAGGAATTGGTGGAGAAGGTGTGATTTCATCCGAGGGATCCTCATCAAAGAAACCGTCAAGATTGAAGAGATCATCAAAGGAATCCATCGCAAGAATCTCTCGTGCCATATCTTCGAAATAGGTCGTGACAGTAGCATCAGAAGAGTCTGTAGAATCGCTGTTCCCCGCCAGACTCGTAATTGATATAAGGAGTAATATCACAAAAAGTAAATAGCGAAATGAATGCCTTCTCATACTGTCCAATCACCCACAAGGCAATTATACGCTATTTTCGGAAACACGAAGCTCGAGTTTTGGGGCGGCAACGAAAAGAATGTCTTCGTTCCAGAACGGAATCTGTTCTTCGTTATCAGTTATGATCGACAACCAGGTTCAAGATACTGAATAATGGGGCCGGCTTGATGAAGCGAAACTCTTCTCAGATAGCCTGACATAGTTATTCACTATTTGATCCGGAATCTCACACTGGAGCTCTGCAAATTGTATATGATAGCGGTTTGCAGTGGAAGGATTTCTTAGTTCTTAAGGGAAACTTCTTTTTCGTTTTCGGTTATGACTAACAAGCAAGAGAGAGTTGCCGAAACGACTCGCCTTTGTTGATCATGGTCTTTTCAAAAGACCCGACTGCGTAGTATAATTAGTTGTTCTTAGAAGGAGGTGGTGCACATGGCAGATAACTTTGATGATTTCTTTAACCCCATGGGTTCTTGCACCGCGCTTCTTTTGGAATGCGATTGCTGATAGGCAATTTCTTCCGATTATTCGACCACGGCGGCAAGAACCCGTGGTCTTTGTTTTCCAGTTAAATATTCGACTAATCGGAGGTATAGTATGCACGGTGAAGTTACTAACGTTCAGAAAGGAATAATAGAAGTACTCTCTGAGACCGGAGATTACTTTCGTTGTCTTCTCAGGGGTAGGCTATTGAGAAAAGAGAGAATTGAAAAGAATGTGGTCGCCGTTGGAGACATGGTCTTCTTCGAAACTCTTCAGGGAGATCGCGGTGTCATCACCGAGGTTCTTCCAAGGAAAAAGTGTCTCGTTCGAAAAGGTGCAGGAAAGAAGGGGAGACATCTGGATCAGGTGATCGCTGCCAACGTAGACCAGGTGTTAATAGTTGTTGCCGTAAAGGATCCTCCTTACCACAAGAGTTTGATCGAAAGATACATCACTGCAGCGAGGGGATCCGATCTAGATGTTGCGATCGTCTTCAACAAGGCAGACCTTGGCATCGACGAAGAGACAGCCGATGACATTCACAACTATCGCGGACTGGGCTACCAGGTCTTTCTCACGAGCACTTTAGCCGGGCAAGGCCTGGAAGAAGTCAAGGGGAGTCTCAAAAGCAAATCCTCTGTGCTTGCTGGCAGTTCCGGCGTCGGCAAATCTTCCCTGGTAAACGCAGTCTGCATGAGCAATGTGAAAACCGCTTCGGTAAGTGGTTCTACCCACAAGGGAAAACACACGACAACTACTTCTCAAGTACACTTTCTTCGAGAAGGTGGAAAACTGATCGACGTTCCAGGAATGAGAGAGTTTGCAATTAGCGGAACAGAAGGTCTTGACGAAGCCTTCGAGGATATCGTAGAACTCTCCCAAAAGTGCAGATTCAGAGACTGTACTCACACTGTCGAACCGGGATGCGCCGTTCGAGAGGCCGTAATAAACGGAACTCTTGACAAGAGAAGACTGAGAAACTACTTGAAAATTAAGACGGAAGCGTGAGTCTATTGCCGTCCGCTTGTCGAGGAAGACTGCATAACGAGTTGACAAGAAAAGAATGACTAGAGCTGAAAACGGTTCATCATTATTGATTGCAACGTCATACGAATAACTTGATCCGAGATCTGGGCTTGTGATAAACCCTCGTTGAACCTAATCGGTTGATGGCACTCGAAATCGGCAAGCAGTCAAGCCTCAGTCTCTAAATGGATAGAAATAATAAAGCCCGGGGCAATCCCGGGCTTCTAAATGAAAAATACCTAATAGAGAGTGCTTCCTCGCTTCACAGCTTCGGTGCAATTAGCTCTAATGGAACTGGTGGAGGCGGCGAGAGTCGAACTCGCGTCCGAAACCAAATTCCTTGCAGGCTCTCCGAGCGCAGCCTGTGATCATCGTCAACAGTCAAGACTTCACAGGCAGAGTCCGACTGTCCTAGCCCCTAAGTTTCCCCGAGAATTCGGAGCAGATCCACGGGTAAGGTCTGATTTTCTGACGCCCTTCATAGCCCACCAGACCAAAAAGCTATTCGGACGGCTACTTATTAATTATTAAGCAGCAAGTGCAAATTCGTTATTGGCATTTCTGCTTGTCCGGTTTTTTGACGCGGCTCCGGGACCTCGGCTCGCTCCTTCAAGTTCATTGACCCCGTCGAAACCGTTTCGCCCCCAAGGCTAATTATATCATCGGTCTGTATGGTTTTCAGCGAGATCGTATCTTTCGATCTTGTAGTATAGACTCCTAATGCTTATCGCGAGTTCGTGTGAAGTCTTTGTCTTGTTCCAGTCGTTTCTTTCGAGGGCCGCCCTGATGATCTCCTTTTCATAATCTTCCATCAACACTGCCAGGCTTCCCATTGGAAGTTCTTCGTGTTTCTCCGGTCTTTCAATGACTCCCTTTATGTGAGCAGGCATTATTTTCTTCTCTTCGAGTTCCATACTGATCATTGCCCTGCCGATAACGTTCTCGAGCTCCCTAACGTTACCAGGCCAATCGTGTTTCTTGAACAGCGTCAGGACGGCCGGATCGATCTCCGCGACCATCCTGCCATACTCCTGATTGAGCCTCATAACTACAAGTCTTGCAATCTCGGGAATATCCTCAGGTCGCTCCCTCAGTGAAGGGATGAATATGGGAACTACGTTCAAACGGTAGTACAGATCAGGAAGAAACTCGCCGGCCGCCACGAGCTTTTCTAGACTGACATTTGTCGCTGCGATCACGCGTACATCCAATTTGACTGTCTCATTTCCTCCAACAGGCTTTATCTCTTTATCCTGAAGGAATTTCAGGAATTTCGATTGGACTGAAAGACTCATCTTCGCGACTTCATCTAGGAATACCGTTCCTCCGTTTGCTTCCTGAAGAAGTCCCTTCTTCCCTCCGCGGCGAGCTCCGGTAAAGGCTCCCTCGACGTAACCGAATAGCTCTGACTCAAGCAGAGTTTCGGGCAGCGCTGCGCAGTTCACACTTATGAAGCTCGCATCGCGCCTGTCACTTGAATGGTGTATTGCATGCGCAAAAAGCTCTTTTCCAGTACCGCTCTGGCCGTTAAGCAGAACCGTAGCTTTGGTAGTCGAGACCTTTCTAGCCTGATCTATAGCAACCTGCATCAGTTTTGACGATCCGGCGATGTCATCGAAGGTGTACTTTGCTTTCATATACCTCAGGAGCCTCTTGGTGTCTTCAAGCTCTCTAGCAAGTCTTTCGATCTCGGATATGTCGTGGATAACCCCGACGCTTCCCTTAAATGAGCCTTTTACGAAGAGCGGCGTAACATTTACCAGTACTTCTTTCTTGTTTGGACCGACCTTGAGTCTCGCGTTGTATATAGGCTTCCTTGTCCTCGCCACTTCCAGATGAAGCGAGGAACCCTCCGCTATGTCAACGGTCGCCATCTTTCCAATAACATAATCGGGGCTCATTCCCGTGATTCTTGTGTACGCTTTGTTTACGAGAACAATCTTCCCCTTTTCATCGGCAACGGAAATCGCATCATATGTGCTGTCAATAATCGAAGTCAAGAGCCCTTCCATCTCTTTATGGTTTATGACTTCCTCGGCCATTTTCTCGACGTTTGTAATATCTCGAAAGACGGCCATTGCCGCATGAACTGATCCGTTAGAGTTCACTATAGGAAATCTCGAAGTAACAATGGTCTTCTCTTTCAAGTACTGAATTCTATTCAGCTCGGCCTCGCCGCTTTTCAAGACGATGTGAAGCCTTGTGTTTGGGATTGTCTCTCTCACTGGAGCACCTGCTGCGTCCTCCCCATCTATTCCAAGTATGTTGAGTGCCTCGTCATTTATGAAAGCTATTGTCTCGTCTGAATCAACGACGATGATCCCCTCGATGAGAGAATTAAGAATCTTTTCGAAAAGCTCTCTTTCCATTACTCACCCGTTTTCGGGTTCACACCACCTTCGGGATACACATTCCTAAACAGTCTAACAAAATCCTCTTTGTTCAGCTCTTCGGCCCTCACGTCTGTCCCGATTCCCGACAACCGCAACAGATTCTCAGGAAACTCGACCAGACTCTTCAGGTTGTTCTTCAACTTCTTGCGCCTCTGAGAGAAACATTGTTTGACAAATCTCCTGTAAGCGTTTCTTTCCGCTCTCTCAACAGGAGCGTTTTCGAGCAGCGAGAGCTGAATCACCGTGGAGTCTACCTCGGGTTGGGGAATAAACTCCTTTCTTGAGACGCGGAAGAGCTCGCTTACTTCCGCAAAAGTATTGACATTCACCGTCAGTATACCGTATTCCTTCGTTCTGGGTGTTGCGGTCAATCTGTCGGCATACTCCTTCTGAACCATCAAGACTGCCTTGACGAAGGCCGGTCCTTCAAACATGATTTTTTCAATGATTGGAGAAGTGATGTAATAAGGAATATTGGCTACATAGGTTACGGGTTCGTGCAGCAAGCTTAGATCTGCTTTCAAGAAGTCCTCGTACAGGAGTTTGCATCTTTCGCCTTCAAGCCTTTTGTTACCCTCTTCGAATCTTTTGTCTATCTCAAAGCCGACTACTTCGAAGCCCCTCTCAAGCAAGACAGCCGTCAGTGAGCCTGAACCGACGCCGATTTCGACAACAGTTGAAGAAGTATCCATCTCAGCTGAATCGACGATCCTTCTCGAAATCCTGTCAGACTTCAGGAAGTTCTGACCCAAAGCTCTATTGAGCCTTATGTTTATCGATCTTTCTGACATCATCCCTCCGTTTCAGAAAGGGTTCTGGAGAAACTACCCATTCTAAGGAAAAACCCGTCGGAAAGACGGGTGATTTTCTGGCGGAGAGAGTGGGATTTGAACCCACGGACGAGTTGTGCTCGTCATACGCTCTCCAGGCGTACGCCTTCGACCGCTCGGCCATCTCTCCAACAGTGACAATTATATAGTCGATACTTTGAGTTGTCAACGAGATTCTATGGTAAACTAAATGATAGGTATAGAAATGTTTATATTTGGGGTGATTTGATGAAAAAGCTGTTCGGAACTGACGGAATCAGGGGAGTTATTAACGAAGAGCTCACGGCCGAACTTGCAATGAAGCTTGGCAATGCAATTGGAAGATACTACCTTGGAAAATACAACACATTTATCATAGCCAAAGATACGAGGAACTCCGGCGACCTTCTCGAAAGCGCAATGGCTGCCGGCGCTGCCTCAGCGGGTATGAACGTTGAATTTGCCGGAGTACTGCCCACTCCGGCTCTAGCATACATTACCAGGAAGAAGAACACTCTCGGAGCAGTTATTTCAGCCTCCCACAATCCGGCCGTCTACAACGGAATCAAGGTGCTGGCCAAAGGAATGAAGATTTCTGACGAAGACGAAGTAGAAATAGAGAACCTGATAATAGACAACCCTTACCATTACACGGTCTTCTCCGGAGTCGGGAAGATTCGACAAGTAGACCATTACAGAGATGAGTACATAGATTACGTAGTGGGTCTCTACGGGAGTGAAAAGCTTCCCTCTGAAGGAATTGTCGTTGACGGCGCAAACGGGGCAATTTCTACCGTGATATCAATGGTATACGAAAGCCTAGGTATCGATGCCGAACTTCGCGGAATCAAACCAAATGGAATAAACATAAACGACGGCTGTGGTTCGCTTTTCCCGGAATACTTGGGAAATTCTATCGAGCAGGGGCAGATTGGCGTGCTATTTGACGGCGACGCCGACAGATGTCTATTTGTTCTGCCCGGCTCGAGGTTAATAGACGGCGACATGCTGATGGCTTTGAACTCGATAAAGATGGTTAATCAGGGAAGACTGAAGGGCAACAGAGTTGTCGCAACAATCATGTCGAATCTCGGCTTCGAGAAATACCTGACTTCCAGAAACCTTGTCCTCGATAGGACGAAGGTCGGTGACAAGTACGTACTTGAGAGAATGCTTCAGACAGGAGGCGTTCTTGGCGGAGAACAGTCCGGGCATATCATCTTCCTGGACAGAAGCTCAACCGGCGATGGACTGATCACTTCTCTCGAAACTCTCAATACTCTCGAAGAGCTTGGGGAGACTCTTGAGCAGTTCGTGGACTCTTTTCCCGTTTATCCACAGTTGCTGAAGAACGTCCCCGTCTCGGACAAGAAGGGTGTAATGGAAGACAGAAAGCTCAAAGATAGGCTTGAAGAGCTCAAGAAAAGAGAGGATTTGCGCGTTGTTCTCAGGCCTTCCGGAACCGAGCCGTTCGTAAGAGTAATGGTCGAAGGAATAGAATCATCGCAGGTTGAAACCATCTGCCAGGAACTGGTTGAACTCGTTGAGGAGTGCAGTAATGGATAGGTATATATATGTTAAAGGCGCCAGGGTTCACAATCTGAAGAACGTAAGCGTGGCAATACCAAAGAACTCGCTGACAATCATAACTGGTCTTTCGGGTTCGGGGAAATCCTCCCTTGCTCTCGACACAATTTATGCCGAAGGCCAGAGGAGATACCTGGAATCGCTCTCCACTTATGCCAGACAGTTTCTGGGAGAGATGAAGAAGCCTGATGTCGAGAACATCGAGGGGCTTTCTCCGGCAATTGCCATAGAGCAAAAGACAGTAAGTCACAATCCGAGATCGACGGTAGGAACGGTTACGGAGATTCACGATTACTTCAGAGTCCTTTTTGCGCGAGTGGGAGTCCCCCATTGTCCCTCATGCGGACGCGAGGTTCAGAAGCAGAGTCTGGATGAGATAGTCGAAGGAATCTTCAAGGAGTATGGCGAAGAGGAAAGAATTGCGATCTACGCGCCGATTGCCACTGGAAAGAAGGGTGAATTCAAAAAAGAACTCGAAGCGCTGAGAAAGAAGGGCTTTGTGAGAGTTGAAATCGACGGTGAGACATACGATCTCGAGGAGGAACTGAAACTTGACAAGAACAAGAGACATTCGATAAACCTCGTCGTCGACAGATTGAGAGCAGACTCAGACAACTCGTCAAGGCTTGCAGACAGTATCGAGATGGCCCTCCATGAAGGAGATGGTTTTGTAGAAGTCGGTCTGGTTGATTCTCAAGAGAGAAAGATTTACAGTGAGAACTTTGCCTGCCCTGACTGCGGAATTAGCCTTCCGGAAATATCTCCAAAGATTTTTTCCTTCAATAATCCCTTCGGCGCCTGCCCCAAGTGCCACGGCCTAGGTTATACGATGGAGTTTTCAAAGGATCTTGTCGTCGATGAGAATCTAAGCGTCGTTAAGGGCGCTATAAAGACAATGTCCAGCAATAGGGACAGCTTCAATCTGAAGATGGTTTTTCGAGTAATCGAGTCTCTCGGGGAAGATCCGGAAAAGCCTTTCAAGGACCTTCGAGAAGACGTTAAGGATGCACTTCTCTTCGGCACTAATAGAGATATCTCGATGAAATACCAGTCTGACCGACTCACTTACGAGCTGAAACGTCCGTATGAAGGAATTATAAACAATCTCAACAGGAGATATCAGGAGACGCAGTCGGAAGACATGCGTTACTGGATGGAAAGCAACTTCATGGTTCAGCAAGGCTGCACACAGTGCAATGGCCAGAGACTGAGACCCGAGGCTCTTGCAGTTACCCTTGGAGGACTGAACATTGCTAGAATATCTGAACTGACGATTCAAGAGATTTACGACTTCATGAAAGAGATACGATTCAGCGATTATCAGCGTGAGATCGTTGGAGAACTTCTCAGTGAGATTGAAAAGCGACTGAAGTTCTTGGTGGATGTCGGGCTTGATTACATCACACTGTCCCGATACGCTATGACTCTTTCAGGCGGTGAGTCACAAAGAATTAGGCTTGCAACGCAAATTGGTTCGGGCCTTACCGGAGTTACTTATGTCCTCGACGAGCCGACCATTGGATTGCACTCAAGAGACAATGACAGGCTTATAAAGACTCTCAAGAATCTCAGAGACCTGGGTAACACGGTTATAGTTGTGGAACACGATGAAGAAGTAATAAGGAGTTCTGACTACATAGTCGATGTGGGGCCGGGTGCCGGCGTGCATGGAGGAGAGGTCGTTTACCAGGGAACAACACAGTCGCTTCTAGACGCACCTCCGGAACGATCGCTTACTGGAAAGTATCTCAACGGAGAGATGTCGGTTCCGAGATTCGAAGTTACCAATAATTCCAACGGCAAGTCGTTGATCGTGAAGGGAGCGAGAAAGAACAACCTGAAGAATATTGACGTGTCGTTTCCTCTAGGCAAATTCATTACCGTTACAGGCGTCTCTGGAAGCGGGAAGAGTTCTCTAGTGATGGACACCATATACCCAGCATTGAAGACAATGCTTGGAGGGCAGAATTCGACTGCGGACAAGTTTCCTGATCTATTGGGGTGGGAGGAGATCGACAACGTGATTGTGATCGATCAGAATCCGATTGGTCGAACTCCAAGATCCAACCCCGCCACATACACGGGACTGTTCAACCACGTGCGCGACCTCTTCGCGAAGACACAGGAGGCGCGAGCGCGCGGCTACAACAAGGGGCGTTTCTCCTTCAACGTGAAGGGCGGCAGATGCGAGGCCTGCCAGGGCCACGGTCTCATAAAGATCGAGATGCAGTTTCTCCCAGACGTCTATGTTGAGTGTGACGTCTGCAAAGGCAGACGCTATAACAAAGAGACGCTGGAGATACGATACCGGGGCAAAACCATCTCCGATGTCCTAAACATGACCGTCGAGGAGGCTTCTGGCTTTTTTGAACGCATTCCGATGTTGAACAGAATACTTGTCCTCCTAAACGATGTCGGTCTCGGCTATATCCGCCTCGGTCAGCCGGCTACGACGCTTTCGGGAGGAGAGGCTCAAAGAATAAAGCTCGCCTCCGAGCTGAAGAAAACATCAACAGGAAGAACCTTCTACATCCTCGATGAACCAACAACCGGATTGCATTTCGACGATGTTGCAAAACTCGTGCGTGTCTTGAAGCGGCTGGTCGAAATGGGTAACACAGTGGTCGTTGTCGAGCATAATATGGACGTAGTGAAAAACGCCGACCACATAATCGATCTCGGACCCGAAGGCGGAGCAAACGGCGGCGAAATCGTTATTTCCGGAACGCCCGATGAAGTAGCAGAATTTCGCCACAGCCATACGGGTTACTATCTCAAGAAGCAACTTTCGCAGCTAAGAACTGTTTAGGCTGTCTTCGGCAGGAAAGCAAAGAACTAGCCAGTCAGGCTACGCCTGCCCAGTCTTTGCTTAGCAAAGGCCAGTCTCGCCTTCGGCGAGGCCAGTCACTGCAAGCAGTGGCGAGAAAAACTACAAGAACACCAAACCAATTTGGCGAGGCAAGTTGCTACTTAGTCGTGCAAAGGAGCCGTTGTGTTCACGCGAAGATCTAGATTCCGACCAGCTTAGTCGGAATGACGGCATTTGACGTTTCTTCGCTTTTGGGCTTGCAACTCTGAACTAAGAACTTGCAACTGATTTTCAGCGCACAGCGGATCTAAGGGCGTCAGGCAGGCTCTACGGAATGACATCCGTCTTTTTCACGTGATTCTGACATGACTTCGCTATGGATCTAAATTCTATTGAGCAGTGAGAACTGCAGGAGTCAATCGCCTTGCTCAGCGAAAGCCGAGACCCCATATTCGCCACTTTGCTCTTCCCTTTGAGTTCGTATTTAAGGCATAATAGTGTAAGGAAGTTCTCTTGATCTCTCCTCGATTATAAGAATTGGTTGTAAAGAGCACGGATTCGTTGTGACTTTTCGGAGGGTCTTTTCATGAATATCTCAATCGTTGATGAAAGTGGAATCGAGCTGCTTGTATCTTTGTTCAGGCTGAACAACCAAGAAAGAATGATCCATAATGATCGCAGATCCTCTGACTTTCTATCGGAATGGGTCTCCAGGTCGCGCCTTTCAATGCCAGCAGACTATCAAGGATTGCTGGAACGGTTTTTCGGATGGGAATCCTTCTTTGGTCTTAGGGTCGTTCCCTATCTCTTCCTTGAGAACTCCCCTTCTTCTTCAGATCTCGTTGACTCGATGAAGAGGACTTCGCCGGAGAGATTGCTTCATATGTTCTTGAGCAGCGATTTCAAGGAGCCAGATGAATTAGGTGACATGATTATCAAGTCTTTCGGACGCGACGAAAAGGCTGCTTTGGATTTCGCCTTCTCAAATCCTACTCTCACCAATTTGGACAGATACGAAGCCATCGAAATGCTGAAGAATCAGTCAGAAACGCGCGACTCTTTTGTGAAACTCCTGGAATTCGGTAGTGAGAATTCGCTGCCATCGCCAGATTATGACCTTTCCATTTCTTACTCATATGAACTTCTCGAGGAGAATCTCAGAAAATTCGGAAGCAGTTACTTGCGCTTTCTCCTTGATCTCGATGCTCCCAATACATCAGTAGAAGAGATGAAGTTACTGTTATCATGGTCTCTTGGTGGTTCTTCTATTACAATTGAGGTCCCAGAAAGGAATGCGATTATCTCTGTTGTCGGCACTGATAGGACATGGGAACGGAGCCTTGCGGTAGAAAAGCAAGATGCGGCCGGCATGATCAGTACGTTGGCCAAAAGAGAATCAATCGAGATCCTTCGTAAGGTTATGCGCTCAAGCCAGACACTCTCTAGTATCGTAGGCTTGTCGGGCTTGCATCGGCATAATGCAATAGAAGTCCTCGCCGGATTGTCTAGACAGGGATTGGTAATTCCTGAAACTCACGAAGGGGAATTGACTTTCAGATCTGAGCCAAAGCTGCTTGACGAGACTCTTGAAGAGATAAGGAAGCAAATAATGGGATAGCGGGCGCCTTAACGCCCGCTACAAAAGGGTATTGCATAGAAAGTCAGTGGAAACAGAGAAGAGTTCTTCGATCCAGTCGATCCTCTGGTATTTGTGGTTTGCCTCTTCTACCGTATGAATACGGAGTCCCCTCCGATCGGCGTATTCTTTGACTGGAAGATACGGAACTGATTCATCGTCGGATCCGTGTATTATTAGAAGATCTCCGTGATAGTCCTTCAACTCCTCGGAAGCGTCCACTCTGCGACCGTCTTCAAAGAAAACCGAGCCCAGCTTCAAACCGAGAATATCCTTATGCTTCTCTCCGCAATCGAAGGTATAATCCTCCCTATGGAAGAACTCCTGATTCATAATAACGGGAGACCATAGGAGCAATGAGTTTATCTCCGGATGTCTGCCAGCAAAGAGCGATGCTACCATTCCTCCCAGGCTGTAGCCAATAACGCCTACTTTTCCGGAGCACCATTCCTGCCTCTGAACAAAGGAGAATACATCTTCAGCGTCGCGGAGCTCAGTCAGAGGAGACATTTCGTTGAACTCTCCTTCACTGTCTCCCGATCCCCTGAAATCAAACCTCACTGATGCTATTCCCCTTTCAACCAGCCTTCGTGATAGACGCGGGAATTTGAACGTGGAGACTATGTGCTCGCCTGTGAAACCATGAAACATCAAGACGGTGGGGAACCTTTCCCCTGAGGAAGGATACTCACATATTCCGAATATCCTTTTTCCTTCTTCACCAAGTGTGAAACTCTCTAATCTAGACAAATGAATCCCTCACTTCATCTCAAACCTAACTTCATTTCTATATAGCCGACTGTTCCTTCAGATATCGGCTCACTTCCTATCGCTTCCTCCCAGGTGAGGATTACCACTCCGCCCCCATCTTCCATTTCAAGATTTCTGGTGCTGGTCCCCGAAACAGATCTTCCGCCTTCTTCAATTCCGACCATCCAGGGGAGCTTCTCAAAGAGAAGCTTGTAACTCTCGATCGAAGGGTGAGTGATCTGCTTCTTTGCTAGTACGATAACGAGGAGGCCGCCGTTCTTCACATAATCAACGATGAAATCAACCTGTTCTTCGGAAATTTCCATGAAATCCTTCATGAAAGTGTCGGCGTCCGGCAGGGGAAGTATAAGGACCTGACCGCTGAAGGTGGTCTTCTCCGTAAGCTCTCCAATTACGGGCTTCACCTCACCGCCGAGACCCACTAACAGCTGCGTCAACGGCTTCAACTCAGTCAGGAAGTAATTCTCATGAGAAGTGTCCAGATGAGCTGTGAAGCCGACGAAATCGACGTTGACTCTGAATGCCAGTTCATTGTCTACAAAGAAGTCTAGAGAGTCTTCTTCAGTATCAAAGGTCTCGACGATCTCAAGACAGTTCATGGATGATATCTCGTAGTCCTTCGAGAATACGGCAAATTCCCCGCTCTTCACTTCGACCGAGATCACCTGATCTTCTCTCAGAGAGTTTATCAGGTCGAAACCGACATCAAACGGGAGTCCCTTTACCGGTCTTGGATCGATCGTCCTTGCATTGAGAAGGTATTTGTTCGTACTACTCTGAAACCAGATTGGAGAAGAGACAAGTTCATTTCCATCGATCTGATCTATCTTGACGAAGTACCAATTATATGAAAGGGGGTTCTCGACATCTATCTCGATTTCCCACTCATCGCCGGAGACATCCAGTTCGATTATTCCGTTGTTACTGTAGATTGCAGCTCCCCGAACACGCTCACCGGGGTCGCTGTACTCTACTTTCAGAGTAGCCCTGGGAACGTCATAAAGAGTGTCTCCCATCTTTGCGCCCTCAGTGAAGAATGCCAAGAAGGCGTTACGGTCTTCAGTGGCATATATATTCCTTGTCTTGAGAGCTTCATACACCTTTTCAGTTGTCAGTTCATCAATAACAAAGGCCGTTCTTGCATCGTTTACTGTCGCCCAGTTCTTCTGATGATTGTCTTGATTTGCCGATGCTCCCACATGCCAGCCTCGACTAAGAGCTCTCTGATACCTCTCGAAATACTCTTCCTTTATCACGTTATTCGAATTCGAACCGGCCCCATTTCCTACTTCAATCGTATTTATATAAAGATCAACTTCGGGAAAGTATTCGAAATCGAAGAAATCACCGTACTTCCTTCCAGGATGACAGAACTGAGCCGTTGCCTGTTTATCCACGATCCACTGGTAGATATCGTATAGATCCGTTGTGCTTCTATCAATCCATTCCGCGGTGTCGTATATCGTTATGTGTCCCCGACTGGTCAGCGTCCACTCGAAGCCAGAAATTGCTATGAATTCTCCTTCAATGGTGAATCTCTCGGCCATCTCAATTATTCTGTCCAGTTTCCATGAGCCATCTGGAAGCGGATAGTTCAAATCATGATCATGATCGGTAATTGCCTGTATGTCAACGACACCTGAATTTCTCGCGTGTTCGAAGGCCTCTTCCGGAGTACCCAGCCCATCTGAATACGAAGTGTGGGCGTGAATGTTTCCAAAATAGACCTGGCCGAAAGTGAGAGATGAAGCAACTAAGAGAACCACTATGAAAATCCTTTTCATGAAATCACCTCTAAAAAAGGGGGCAGCCAACGACTGCCCCCATTTGTCTTGCTATCGATCAAAAGTAGTAATCGTCGAGCACGTACTGAGCTTCCTCATGCAGATTCTTCAGAATTGCATCAACATCTTTTGTCGGGTTAGACATTGCATCTTCCCAGGCAGATGTAATCATTGCATGAACTTCTGGATATGGTCCGTACCATGGTCTCCTAACAGCGCTGTCTTTCAGCTGCTGGTAAGTGAGGGCGTATCTTGGGTCGTCTGTCATGATCTTCTGAATCTCCGGAGACTCGAAAGCGGAGATTCTGCTGGTCATGTAACCAGTTGCAAGTGACCATCTCTTGGTGTTCTCAGTAGAAGTCAGGAATTTCAGGAATTCCCATGCCGCTTCCTTCTCTGCTTGAGGTCTTGCAGAGAACATGAATACATTTGCTCCACCTATCGGGACTACTTCCTTAACCTGACCGGGCATTGTGGTCGCGCCGAGATCGTACTTGACATTCTGCTTCAGGTATCCGATACTTCCAGTGGAACGAACAACCATAGCAATTCTTCCGGAGAGATCGAGTTCGTTTCCGCCGCTGACTCCGAATATGAATATTCCTTCTCTGACACCCTTCTGGAAGAAATTCCATGCCGCCACTGTCTCAGGAGAGTAGATCAACATCTCTCTTCCGTCTTCCGAGATGATCTGCCCGCCGAACTGCCAAATGTAGGCTTCGAGGAGCCAGTCATCGATCCCAAATCTGTAACCAAAAATGTCTTCGCCTAACGTCTTGATTTGCTTTGCTGCAGCATAGACTTCCGTCCAGGTTTTCGGAGGATTGTCCGGGTCAAGTCCGGCCTGCTTGAAGAGGTCTCTGTTGATGTACATCAACGGGGTGCTGCAATTAAGAGGGAATCCCAGGAGTCCCTGCTCATAGGTATTGGCCTGAATAAATCTCGGCCAGAAGTCATCGAGCGTGGCCTTGAACTCGGGATCCTTGTCGATGAAGTAGTTGAGATCCTGGAATGCACCGCCGTCGACAAACTGACCTATCCTCGACTGCTCAATCTGTGCAAGATTTGGAACGTCACCAGCTACCATGGCTGCAAGAAGCTTCTGCATTGTATCCTGGTAGTTTCCAGTGTAAACGGCTTCCACTTCGATTTCTCCCTCATGGAGCTTATTGAACTCCGCTGCGATATCCAGGAGTGTCTGGGAGTATATGCCCGTCTGGGCATACCACATTGTTACCTTCACCGGCGCAGCGAATCCTATCGCAGCAACGGCTACTACTAGAAGTGAGATTAGAAATGTTCTTTTCACAAAAAAACCTCCCCTTTCAAAATTTGGGTCACTCTTTCAACCCTGAAATACTGATTCCTTCCACGAATTGTTTCTGAACAAAGAAGAAGAAGATTATTATTGGAATTACAGCCGTCGTTGAAGCGGCCATCCTGAGAGTCCACTGTGTTTCCCAACCGCTAACAAACTGGGAGATACCAACTTGAATCATCTGCTTCTTTGCATCATTGATTACAATCAACGGCCACATATATTCATTCCAGTGCGCAAGGAAAGTGTACAAGGCCATTGTGTATAATGCGGGTTTAGACAAAGGAAGAATGATCCTGAAAAAGATCTTCATTCTACTTGCGCCATCTATTATTGCAGCTTCTTCAAGTTCTCTCGGAATCCCCATGAAGAACTGGCGGAGCAGGAAAATCCCGAACGCGGAACTCATGAATGGCACAATTAAAGCCCTGTATTTATCTATAAAACCGAATTGTTTGACGATTACATACAGCGGAACCATCGTCACTTCAGGCGGCACCATGAGTGTTCCAATAAGAATTAGAAAGACTACGTTAGCGCCTCTGAATCTTATCCTGGCCAGCCCGTATGCGGCCAGCGAGTTGAAGATCAGTTGGAGCAGAGTCACGGTTAGCGCAACGAAAAGCGTGTTGCCTATGTATCTCGCAAGAGGAATTAGCTCAAAGGCCTTCACGAAATTCCTTAAGTCGAAAATCGTAGGAAGGAAGCTCGGGGGAATTGTGAAAGCCGCATCTTCCGTCTTGAAAGAGGTGACAAGCATCCAGAAAAATGGAAGATTGATAATTACAGCTACGAAAAGAATCGCCAGATAGACAATGAGTCTAATAGGAAGGGCCGGTTTTCTTCTCATTGATAATGCACCCTCCTTCTGCTGAGTCTGAATTGGATCAGGGTAAATACAATCATCATCGCAAACATAACAACTGCAATTGCTGAAGCGTAACCGAATTTCAAGTACCTGAATGCGTTCTCATACAGATAGTAGGTGATTACCTGGGTGCTCTTGGCCGGCCCGCCGCTCGTCATAACAGATACTGAAACGAAGACCCTGAACGATGCGATGAACTGCATAATAAAGACGAAAAGTGTCGTCGGTGAAAGAAGCGGAAGCGTTATACTTCTGAACTTGTTCCAGGGAGTTGCTCCGTCTATTTCGGCCGCTTCATAATATGTCTTGGGAATAGTCTGCAGACCTGCCAGGAAGAGGACCATATTATATCCGATACGTTTCCATACTCCCACAATAATAAGCGCTAGAAGCGAGTAATTCGGATCACTCAGCCACTTGATGTTGTTAATGCCGAATATTGAAAGAAAGTAATTAACCAATCCGAAATTCGGTTCATATAACCAGCCCCAAATTACAGCCGCGGCCGCCATCGAAGTAATAACCGGAATGTAGAACAGTGTTCTGAAGATCCCTCTGCCCTTTATCCATTCAATATTGAGAAGAGCGGCGAGCAAAAGCCCAATGACAACTGAAGGAATTACCGTCCCAAGAATATAGATGCCTGTTACACTCATGGAATTCCAGAAATCCGCAGAACTGAAAAGTCTTTGGTAGTTCTGAAATCCAACAAACCTCATTGGGCGTATCATGTTCCAGCTATAAAAGGATACGTAAAAAGCCCAAATGAGTGGCAAATAGATGAAGATCACCTGAACTATCAGAGCCGGTAAGACAGTTGCCCAGCCGGTAAGTGCTTCCCTGGTTCGGCGCCGCAAACGTATCACCCCACTGTTCACAAATGAAAGAATCTATATCACAGGAATTATGACTCATAAATATTAATGAAAGATCATCTCAAAACAAAAAAAGCCGCCGCCTCATAACAGGCACGACTTTCTCATCATCTCTGTCACGCTTAGTATAGTCTAGCATAATCGGAAATGCAAAATCAACCTAAACGCCACTTACTAAAATGCAGTTCACTTCTCTTCAACTTAGTCTCATATGTTGGAATCAAACATATGATGTAACTCTGTTCTTTCCCTCTCTCTTCGACTCATAAAGAGCTTTGTCGACACGACGCAACAAGGGATCATAATCGCTTTCATCCCTATGGAGAGTGGAGACCCCGATACTAATGCTCAGCCTTCCAAAGTCATCGTACTCCTTCATATATAGCCCCGCTCTGAGCTTTTCCGCCACTTTTGTCGCTCCATCGAAATCGGTATTCGCTACGATAACCAAGAACTCATCCCCGCCCCATCTCCCAAGGTAATCGCAACTCCTGATGCTTGACTGAACGAAAGAAGCTGTAACCTTGAGAGCTTCATCACCGGCAAGATGCCCGTAATTATCGTTTATTGTCTTGAGATTGTCAAGATCTAACATCAGTAGCGAAAGCGGGCTCCCATAACGCCTTGATCTCTCCGTTTCGGCCCTCAACAGCTCGCTCAGTGAATATCTATTCATTACGCCGGTCAGCATGTCGGTCGTAGCCAGTTTCCTGTATTTCTCCTGACTCTCGCGAAGAGCCTCTTCAATCTGTTTTGTCGGGGAAATATCAATGTGCGTTCCAAGAATACGCTTGGCCCTTCCGTTCTTGTCCCTCTCTGCAGCTTCTCCCCTATCATGAACCCAGATCCACTCACCGCTCTTTGAAAGCATCCTGTACTCTATTTCAAAGTAATCTTTCTCACCGTTGTAACATCTCTCCATCTCTTCAAGAGAAGGAAGAAGATCTTCCGGATGCACAAACTCTTTCCAGTTCTGGAATGTTATGAGCAAATCGCCGCCAGTATAGCCCATGATCTGATAATATCTTTCGTTGATCGAAAACTCCCCCCTGTCTATATTTAAATCCCAAAGACCGACGTTCCCGCCTTTCACGGCAAGCGCAAGCCTCTCCTCGCTCTCACGGAGTGCATCTTCTACCTTCTTCCTTTCCGTTATCTCGGTCAGCAGAAGGACATGGCCTCTAACCTTTCCTCTTGAGCTGAAGATAGCTGTCTTTCTGGAATCGATTATCTTTTTCCCTATCTCCAGCTCAGACTTCGATAGATCGGAATCGAAGAAACTGACAATCGACTCAACATCACAGAAGGCGTCCCCAAATTCAAGCCCGATCGATTTCTCACTCTCCACTCCAAACATCGAGCAAGCCATGGGGTTAATGTCGACCACCGTTCCTCTATCGTCAGTAATGATGACACCGTCTGGCAGTCTTTCGAAAACAGTCTCCTTAGCAACGGGTCGTATGTCAAATAGTCTGTACCTCATAACGCCTATTGCCATAAATACTGCAGCAAGAGTGAAAGCAAACGGAGTCATGTCGAGATAGCCGAAATCAATAAATCCAAAGAGATAATTCAGGTTTACGAGGACGGGGAAGAAAGTCCCAAGAAGAATCATCTTCAGCTGACCCTTGTAAGGCCCTTTCGAATGAATATATTGATGAGCAACTGAGAATATGCTCGAAATAAGCAGCACGTATGTGTAAAACATTCCCACCCAGAAAATCGGCCCATGAACGAGTCTCTGTAGAGGGAAAGATGAACTGAGATCCAATTCGCTCACTGAGTAATAAAGCCAGTGAATTTCATTTGTCCACATGGATAGAAGTACTGCAATTGGAATGACGAATAGCAAAGAGATTCTTTTCCAGCTAAACCACTTTCTTTTGTCGAGGATTGCCATCGAGAAAAGAAAAAAGAAAACCGGCGTGCTCACTATTCCGGGATAAGAGATCTTGTTGAGCAGTCGCATTGTACCCAAATCATGGCCGAGCAATTCAACCGCATAAAAAAACGCCCACCAGGCTATTGAAAACAACAGAAGGCTGAGCATCCTGGCCTCAAGCAGCTCTCTCCGCCTCAAAAACCGTATGGCCATCACCAAACACACAATCGCTGGAAGAAACGTCAGCAAAGCATAGATATTCACTTCAAACACTCCATTGTGATCTCATATTGCAATTATATACTTTGCCCCTATTCATAAGCCACAGATGAACGAGAATGGGACACCATTATTTACTAGCCAGTCACCTTCGGTGGCCAGTCTTTGCTTCGCAAAGGCCAGTCTCGCCTTCGGCGAGGCCAGTTCCGGCTGCGCCGGGCTAAGAGCCGCTTTTCGCTGAACGCTGT
>Ga0068714_10002411_pt1 | contig 24223 bp, 14 predicted proteins | sample MTBNYHSulfiMetaG_FD_62988 | JGI IMG/M metagenome (GOLD analysis project Ga0068714, IMG submission 62988) | Enrichment culture microbial communities from rom New York Harbor, USA that are MTBE-degrading - MTBE-NYH (New York Harbor Sulfidogenic)... | ecosystem: Environmental > Aquatic > Marine >... | reverse complement strand
GTCATTGTAGGGGATCCCGGCCATGCCGAAGTAGTCGGTCTGTTGGGCTTCGCTCATGGGAAAGGTCGGGTGATTCAGTCCGAGGATGAGCTGAAGACCCTGCCGCCTTCGGAAAAAGTGGTCCTGGTGGCCCAGACCACCCAGCACGCGGATCTCTTCGACCACCTGGCGCAATCCGCCTCCGCCCACTTCAAGGAGATGAAGGTGGAGCGCACCATCTGCGGAGCCACCCATGCCCGGCAGGCCGAGGTGGTGTCTCTGGCCGCCCACGTGGACGGCATGGTGGTGGTGGGGGGTTACGACAGCGCCAATACCCGGCGGCTTGCCCGAATTTCCGCTGAAGCGGGCGTCCCCACACATCAGGTGGAAACGGACCAGGAACTGGATTCAAACCGCTTTTCAGGACAACGTGTATTGGGCGTTACCGCCGGTGCTTCCACTCCCAGCTGGATGATTCAACGGGTGGTTCAGAGGCTGGAGCACATGCGGGGAAGCCGCGAGCCCCTTTGGAGGGTCTGGCCCATCCGACTGGCCAAGCTCCTGATTCATAGCAATCTGTATATCGCCCTGGGAGGAGCCTGTCTCACCTACGCAGCCATAACCGCCATGGAATTGGAGGAATGGCCCGGAAAACCCATGGCGGTCCTGGTTTCCTTCCTGTTCCTCTACAGCATTCATACCTTGAACCATTTTTTGGATCGCGAAGCGGGAGAATACAATGCCCCGGAACGCATCGGTTTGTATCGGCGCCACCGCACCTGGTATGTAACCAGCGGGATCGTTTCCCAGGCCGCCGTTCTGGGAATCACGGCGTCCATGGGTCTCCGGGTGTTTCTCGCCACCGTCCTGGTCATGGTGATGGGCCTCCTGTACAGCATACCCCTGGTCCCCGAATCCTTGAGAGACCGGATCCCCTACACGAAAATCAAGGATTTCCCCGGGTCCAAATCCATATCCATCGCCCTGGGATGGGGCGTGGTGACCACACTCCTCCCCGCCCTGGGGGGACAGTTTCCGCCCGCCGTCACATGGCTTTCCACTTTCGTTTTGGTCTTCGTCCTAGTGTTCGTCAGATCCGCCATGTTTGAACTCCTGGACGTCCAGGGAGATCTCATCGTGGGTAAGGAAACCCTTCCGATTCTCCTGGGTGAATCCCGCTCCCTGCACTTGTTGACCTTCATGACCCTCGGGCTTTCCGCATTCCTGGCCGCGGTCTATTTTCTGGGGTGGGGTGGCGGCGTCTTTCTGTGGTTCGAGATCTGCTGTCTGTACGTAATGATGTACCTGGGTCTCTATAAGAAGCAGAGGCTGCGGTCCGGCGCCGCCCTGGAAGGTTTGGTGGAATCCACCTTCGTTTTGGCCGGCGTGCTGGCGTACCTGCATAACGTCGTCGGATCGCCCTGAAAGGGTCCATGGACGCCTCTCCCGACACGCCCGCCGTTTCGGTGATCATACCCACCTACAACCGCAGTGCACGGGTGGGCGACGCCGTTCGTTCCGTGCTGCATCAGACTTTCGAGGACTGGGAACTCATTGTGGTGGACGACGGCTCCACGGATGGCACGGCTCGGATCCTGGATGGATGGGACACGCGGATGCGTGTGGTGAGCCAATCCCGATCGGGAGTGAGCAGCGCCCGGAATCGGGGTGTGGAGGAGTCCCGAGGGGACCTTATCGCGTTTCTGGATTCCGACGATCGGTGGCTGTCCCGGAAATTGGAGGTGCAAACGGCTTTTTTCCGCCGGTTTCCCGGCGCCGTCATCTGTCAGACGGAAGAAATCTGGATACGAAACGGACGGCGAGTGAATCCTCGAGCCCACCATCGCAAACAGGGGGGCGACATCTTTCGGATCAGCCTGGAACGCTGCATGATCAGCCCGTCCGCCGTCATGATGCGAAGAAGGCTCCTGGAAGAAACAGGCGGGTTCGACCCCTCGTTGGAAGCCTGTGAAGACTACGATCTGTGGCTTCGGGTAACGGCCCGTCACCCCGTGGCGCTTATCCCCGAGCCCCTCTTGATACGGTACGGCGGCCACCCGGATCAGCTTTCCCGCACGGTGCCCGCGTTGGACCGATTACGAGTCGCTTCCCTGTGCAACCTCCTGGAAGCCGGGACACTGTTGACTCCCGAACAGCGCGCCTGGACCGAAGAAGCCCTGCGCAAGAAAGCTCGGGTGTACCTGACGGGTTGTATCCGCAGGAAAAAGTGGCCGGAAGTACACCGGATATTGCACCGGGTGCGGAGCGTCTGCGGGGGATCCGCCCCCATCGGAAGCGATTTTACGCTTCATGAAATTCCGTGACCTATGTATCCCTGTCGGACCCGGCTCACGGGACCTCATCCGGATCCGCCTCACGCGTTCCTGAAATGAACATACCCTCTTCCGGCGATTTCCTCTTCGGCTCCTGCTTTAATCAGACGCACCCCCGGCTCCGTCGTGATCTCACCGATCTCGGTTATCGGAACCTTATCCCCCTCCCGGAGGGATGCTAGCTCCGGCGCCGGAGGAGATTCCGGGACCGTGAACACCAGCTCAAAGTCCTCTCCGCCAAATAGGGCCCATTCCAGGGGGTCTATACCGCGCTCGCCGGCTCTGGCCCTGCATGCATCGGAAATCGGGATGTGCGGGGCGTACACCCGGGCCCCCACCCGGCTTTCCCGACAAATGTGGCCCAGATCCGAGGCAAGTCCGTCGCTGATGTCCTGGCAGGAATGAACCCGGCCGCTTCGCGCCAGGAGACGCCCCACGGCCATTCGGGGTTCGGGGGTCAGGTGGCGGTCCCGAAGCGAGCTTTGTTCCTCGAACGATAAATCGGTTTCGGGCGCGGATAGAAGGTCGAGCCCCGCGGCGGAATCTCCCAGAAAGCCCGTCACATAGATCTTGTCCCCCGGCCGGGCCCCGTTCCTCAGCAGCACTCCATTGCGTTCCACCTTGCCCAAAAGGGCGATGTTCACCACCAGGCGGTCCGATGACACGGTATCGCCCCCCAACAAGTACGCCCCGTGCCTCAGGCTGCACTCCCGGTACCCCCGCAAAAAGGACTCCAGAAATACATCGTCCGTTTCACCCGGAGCTCCGAAGGAAATAAACGAAAACGTGGGAAGCCCGCCCATGGCGGCCACGTCGCTCAGGTTGGCGGCCATGGACCGCACCCCCAGTTGGTACGGAGAAATGGTTTCCAGGCGAAAGTGCACATTCTGGATCAGCATGTCCGTGGTGACCAGCAGGAGATCCGACCCCCCCACATCCAATACGGCGCAATCATCGCCGATGCCCCGGACCACCTCGGGAGGTTCCTCGGGCCAGCCGCTTCGGAACAGGTCGATGACCCCGAATTCTCCCAAATCCTTGAACTTCACGGCAGCGCTCCTAAGGCCGGTCGTCGTCGAACTCCGTCAGAAGCTCCTGGATTAACAGTTGAAAAACAGAATTTCGGGCAGGCTGTTCAAAAGGGTCGGCTTTCATCCTTCCAGTGTACCGCCGAGCATCGGCCCGCTCTATAAACCGGGTAACTGCCACTTCGCACCTGTATAATCCTGGTTGAGCTTATCCGATGTGACAGCCGGGTACGAACGATCGGGCGGCGTGAACGAATAGAGTAGCTTGAAGGGGTCGGCCGTACCGGACCAATTGTGGTTCACGGTATGGGAATATTTCCCCTCACTGTCCGTGGTGGCCTCGCCTCCTTCATTGGAGAAGGTCAGGGTCACCCCCGCGATGGGGCTCCCCCCGGAGCTGGTGATCGTTCCGGAGATCGTGTGAGCCGTGATCACGATCATGGTCCCCGTGTAGTCCTGGCCGGTCTGGTTCGAAGTCACATCGGCATAGGTCAGGGACTTGGGCGTGAACGTATAGAGGAACCTGGACGGCGTCACCGTACCGGACCAGCCGTAGGGCACGGTATGGGTGTATTGGCCCAGATCATTGGTGAGTACGGTTCCCAGCCCCCCCGAAAACGTGAGGGTAACCCCGGCCAGGGGGGTACCGCTTCCCGAGTGGGTTACGGCGCCGGAAATCTCCACATTGGGCGCCGTGGACACGTGGATGTACTCCGTCCGGAGGGACGTGTAGGCCAGCGATCCCGCAACCACCGACCGGGTGACATCGTAAATCCCGGGTGCGGCGTACGTGTGAACCGGGTTCTTCGCCGTACTCGTGGTCCCGTCCCCGAAGTCCCAGTGATAGGACGACAGGAACACCGTCGAGGTGTCCGTGAACTGAACCTGGAGCGGCGCGGGACCAAACCGGGGAGCGGCCTCATAACCGATGTCCAGGAAAGGGGGAGCGAATTTCTTGACCAGGGAATAGGCTACGGCGGCGGAAGGTTGGTACGCTATGACCCCGGGTGTCATCAGGTAGATGAACCCCTCGTCGGCGCCCAGGAATTCGATCTGGGCCTGCTCCTCCTCATATCCCATACCTGCGGCTTCGAACAAAAGCTCTTCGACGCGCCCCAGGAAGGCCCGGAAGAAGACCCCGTCATAGGTATACAAGGCCACCGTGGCGCCCGCGGCATAATCCTGAACATAGAGATTGAAGGTCTCCGTGGGGTCTTTCCAAATGCCCGAACGGTCCGTACGAAGGGCTGGAAACACTTTCTGGATTAGGATGTCCGCCAGTTCCGTTGCCGGGAACTGTGCGTTGTCCAGGAGGACGGCGGCGCCCGAATCGCCGGAATCGAAGGTGAGCACCAGCCTTCGAATGTGATCGGGGTCCAGAGAAACCGCGTCGAATACGTTCCCGGCCATTTCCCCCAGAAATGCGCGAAACGTTATGGCGTCCTGCGTGTACACCACCACCGTGGAGCCGGAGGAATAGTGCTGTATGTAAAAATTGTGCGAGGGACTCTCGATGGAGTCTTTCCATATGCCATGGTATTGGGCGGCGGCGACTCCCCCGGCGAGAACTCCGTAAACGGCGGCCAGACAAATCAATAAAACCCTGTAACCCCTATGACGGTGAATCGATTTACCCATGCACGCTGCCCTCCTCTTGACGATTCCGGTGATGGAAAAGACACCCCTTCCTCAATGCGACGCCGGAGGATGGCGAATCTCGATGAAGCCGCCTTCCTGCATGAGGTTGCGCTTATGTGTCCATTGGGGAAATAACCGCGGCTTTGCAGCCGTCCATGAACCTGAATGTAACGCCGATCCATGGGTCGTGTCCATAGATTTCCGCCCGCCGAATCCTCCCTTTCAGAACCCTTCGGTCTTGCTCGCAAAATTCGGGACGCCCCGCGCAGCCCACTATCCGGAAACCATGGGTTTGCGGGTTGTCGGCAGGACCCCCTTCCCGGAGGCGAATCCCTGGAGATAAATCCGTAGGCGTTCGCATACCGGACGGGCATGCGGCCAGGTCCGCATCGCGCGTTTCCGGATGAGCACACCAAAGGGTCGGAAGAGAACGCGGCATGAACGGCTTTTGGGTGGGGTCCAATGGAGCGGAAGCGGAGGCGCGAGACGATGAGGCCGGACGGGATCCTTACCCTGTTCACACTGAGGCGGCTTGCGGCGTCTGATGACGTTGTATCCGCGCACCCCGCGAGGATCCCGCGGGTTCGACCCCTGCGAAGCGGATGCAGCGTCAGCAAAAGGGGGCGCGGCATGGAAAATCCACCCACCCCCTTTAACAGCCCGTTTACGAACGGTATTGCGCACAGGCCGGCGCCAGACGATGAAATGCAGGTCACGCCGAAGGCGTGAGGCGAATCCTGAGGGATGCGGCGTACATACAGTACGCCGCAATGGCGAAGGATGAAGCCCGACAAGGCAGATCGCGTTTTTAACGGCATGTTTACGCGAGAAATCAATTCATAGACGCTTCCCGGACGGCTCGGCCCGATTGAAGGATACGTTTCGGACGGATCTTCGGGCTGGAATCTCCACAGAAGAACCCGGAGCCTCTTCGAGAAGCAGAGGCGCGGACGCCCCCCTCCCGCCTCTTTCAACTCCCGATGCAAAACGCTGTCGTGCGTCCGTTGACGCGACCCGGGCTTTGCCGCCCACCACCCGGACCAAATCACCCACAAACTCCTGCAGGCTTTGAGATTGGGCCGCGAGTTCCTGTGAAGCGGATGCCGACTCTTCGGCGGCCGCCGCGTTTTCCTGCGTCGCTCGATCCAACTGGGTTACCCCTCGATTCAACTGTTCAATTCCCGCGGCTTGCTCCTTGGAGGCAGCGGCGATCTCTCCGACCAGTTCGGCGACTTTCCGGACATTACCGGTCACCTCGGAAAACGCGCCGTCCGTTTGCGCCACGAATTCGCCGCCATTCTTCACCCGTTCCATGGTGCGCTCGATGAGGAGGGCCGTGTTCTTGGCCGCTTCCGCGGCGCGCATGGCGAGATTTCGGACCTCCTCCGCCACCACCGCGAACCCCGCCCCGGCCTCGCCCGCCCGCGCCGCCTCCACCGCCGCATTCAGGGCCAGCAGGTTGGTCTGAAACGCGATCTCATCGATCGTTTTGATGATCTTCGAGGTTTCCATGCTGGCGGCGGAAATCTGTTCCATGGATTCCCTGAGTTGGAGCATGGTATTCACCGCGTTCTCCGTCACCTGGCGGGTGTCTTTTACGAGACCGTTCACTTGTCCGGCATGGGCCGCATTTTGCTTGATCATGGCGGAGATCTCTTCCAGGGAAGAAGAAGTCTCCTCCACCGCAGCGGCCTGTTCTCCGGCGCGTTCCGCCAAACTCTGGATCGAAGCCGACACCTGCCCCGATGCAGACCCCACTTGTTCCGCACTGGCGCTCAGTCCCTGTATGATGCGCTGCACGGGCCGGGTGATGGACCTGGCCACCATGCCTCCAAAACCGAATAGGCCGACCAAGGCGGCGGCGGCCACCAGGATAGAAAACAACGCCATCCTGCGGTTGATTTCAGTGATCCGGGAACCGGCAAGTTCAACTATATGGAGCGACAGTTCGCGGGCGCCATCGGCGCCGGCATCCAGTTCAACAAGCTGCTTCCGATTCTCTTGCCACAATGCGAGAAGTTCCTCCTGAAGTTCCCGAACCCTTTCCATATCCCGTCGAGTCCGATCCCAGGCCTGGGTATATTCATCGATTCTCAGGGCTTGGACCTGTGCGATGATATTGCCTTGACTCAGCTTCAGATCTTCTTCCAACAATCCCCTCTCGGACAGGTAGCGATCCGCGTCGGAATGAATCAGCAGGTTCTGCACGGCGACCATAAAGCCGTTCAGGAATCGGAGGAATTCCTTCATGGCGTCCCGCAGTGCGGATTCCGAAGGAGAGAGATCCTGCCCTTCGATCATCAAGAGCGCTTCCTTCTGGTCAATGAACGCCACGGTCTGTTTCAGGACCTCTTCGATTTGAATGAACTGGGCGTCCAATGCGGCCAACAGTTCCCGGATTCGAATCACTCTTTCAGCGATCCGGTTGAAATTGTCCCGGTATTGATCCACCGCTGCGTAGATCCGTTCAGAGGCGTCCCGTATGCGGGGATCCTCGGACACTTGCTGCAATTCCCGTATACCGGCATACAGCTCACCCGTCTTGTCCTCGACTCGGGGCAGAAGCTGCATGTCGACGGTATGGATGAACTGGTTCTTCATGATCGTATTTTCAAACAAACGCTGAAGCACTTGATTACCCGCCACGCTGACACGCATCTCCTGATGAGTCCACACGCGCATGGCATAGTTGAATCCTCCCAGAACGAGAACGGCGGCGGCGCCCATAATCAATATAAGAAGGATCTTCACATTTACACTCGAAAACTTCTTTTCGATATGGCTGCTCACGACAGACTCCTTCCCCAACCGCTTCGAATCAGGTGTCGACCCATACATGGCCGGGCGGCGTCCCGTTATTTGTAAATTCCGGCCAAGGCAATGACGTCCGTATCAGGAATCCTGTAAACACAGGTAATCTTTTCCACGGGATCCTTTTCGTCCGGCTTGGGCCACATGTACTCCACCCATCCTTCACCCTTATCCCTGCCTATGGCCACGTATTCCGCTACAAACATCTTTCCTTTGACATCCTTCAGATTCATTATATTCTTACCCACGAGTCCGGGCTTGATAGGGTGAGCCAGCATCAGCCCCTCGGTGTTCACCAGAAACACGTACGTATCTTTCCATACAAAAGGCCCGTTTTCATCCTGCACTGCGGCAATGGCGGCCTCTCTACCCTTCTCCTGAAGCACCACGGCCACTTCCTTGCACTTGGCGATGCATTCTTCCCTGGTGGCTTGTTCGAGGGCCGCCGCAAAAACGGCGGAACACAGGAACGCCGCCGCAAAGACGAATATGAAGTGTTTTCTGGACATTTGTTCCCTACCTCCTTCTTCTGGAAACCGAACATTCACATATCGTTGTACCGAGACCCCTGCGTCTGCTTTCCCTACCCGAAGCCATGCCAAAACCCCGCACGGCCGTCCGACGGGAAAGCCGGCGCCCAGCCTGGTTCAACGATAAACTCGGATATGGAATGAATCCACACACACCGTACGGAGACCCGGCCCTTTCGACCGACACCTGTCGAAGACTGTCCCCTTGGTTGATTCGGTCGGAATGGGGTAAAACTTGAATGAAAACAACGAAAGAGATGGTATACGGTGTGCATGAAGGAGCAAGCCGCAATGCATCAGGCGTCAAGACCCCGATGGATCGCAGGGTTTCCGTCGGGGTCTTGAGGCATACAATCTTCTTGACTTGCCGGCTATCCCGGTTCGCGGCGGTCGATCACACGAACCGCCTTCCCCTCCGAGGAGGGCAATTTACCGGACTCCACCAGCTCCACCTCGGGGGTGACCAGCAGTTCGTCGTGCAAGGCCCGCACCAGGCGCGCGCCGAAGCGGTCTCGCATATCGGGAGGAAGCACCGCCAGGCGTTCGGAAATTTCGATACGCACCTTCAGTCGGTCCACTTCCTTATCGCGCTCCAGGACAACCACATAATTGTTGCCTACTTCCGGGTACCCCATGAGCACCTGCTCGATTTGCATGGGATAGATATTCACCCCCTTGATGATGAACATGTCGTCCGTCCGACCCATAATCCTGGAAATCCTGCGGTGGGTCCGGCCGCACGGACAGGCGCCGGGCACTATGCGGGCAAGATCCCGCGTCCTGTATCGAATGAGGGGCATGGCTTCACGCGTCAGGGTGGTCAGTACAATCTCACCCGCTTCCCCTTCAGGGACGGGCTCCAGGCTCTGCGGATCCAACACCTCCAGAACGTATCGGTCCTCCCAAACATGAAGGCCCGTCTTGCAGGGACATTCGAAAGCCACTCCCGGCCCGTTCATCTCGGAAAGGCCGTACGAGTTCGCCGCGAAAACCCCATAGGCCTCCTCGATTCTCCGCCGGGTTTCTTCCGTGTGGGGTTCCGCCCCTACGACGGCGATGCGCAGACACGTGTCCTTTGCAGGGTCCAGACCCAGTTCCTCAAACGTTTCCAAAAGCTTCAACGCATAGCTCGGAATGATGTGGATTACCGTGGTTCCGAACTGCCGCATGAGAGCCACCTGCCGTCTCGAGTTTCCCACCCCCGAAGGAATCACCATGGTTCCCAGCTTCTCGGCGCCGTAGTGCAGTCCCAGCCCTCCGGTAAACAGTCCGTATCCGATGATGTTCTGGAACACATCACGGGAACGCACTCCCGCCATATACAGGCAGCGGGCCACGGAATCCGCCCAGACTTCTATGTCCTTCCCGGTGTGATACACGGCCGTAGGCGTTCCGGTGGTACCCGAGGATGCGTGCAGCCGGACCACTTCATCCAAAGGCACGGAAAGCATCCCATAGGGAAACCCGTTTCTCAGGTCTTCTTTGCCGGTCAAGGGAAATCGCGACAGATCCTCCACCGAGCGTATCGAGTCGGTTGATAGCCCCCATTCAGCGAATCGGGATCGATACCAGGGAGCCTTCCCGGCCCGGCCGATCGTATCCTTTAGACGGCTCGCCTGCAGATCCGCAAGATCCGTTGATAACATGCATTCGTAGGTTTTGTCCCAATAGGTTTCCATTCGTTCAACTCCCATGTCGCCTGCGACTTCCATACCCACCCCGGTCCACTCGAGACCGGCGATGCACTCGCAGAATCCGGTGAATCCATGTCGGGACCTTATCGAAAAAGAGATACGGTACGTCCTCGAATCCTCATTCAAGGCCGCGGACCACCGTGTCCGAAGAACGCAGGGCGGGTATAAGCCGGATTATGAGGTCATTTGAAACAACCGGCTCATACCAAAGCAAGACCGGCAATGGCAAGGCAAAAAGGTGGTGGAATCCCCAAGAAATCCATCGCGCATCGATCCCGCCCGTGACAGTAATAGGATGGCCCAGCCCCTCTCGAAGGGGTATCATGGCGTAGAGACAAACCCATGAACGAGGCCATCCCGTCACTGTTAAGGGTAAAGGCTTCCTCAAGGCCTTCGCGCACTTCTTTCCGCTGTTGGAATCCTCAGCGGATTCGTCACAAGAAAGCATAAGGCGGATACCGTATTCTCTCCCGAAGAGCCCTGTAATTCCTTTTGGTATGAAGTCATACGAGAGTATGAGGTCTTAGAATAAAATGGGAGAGAAATGAGTCCACAAGGATCATCGATCATCCTGCCACCGGAGACGAGCGGGAATGTTCCGCATCGGGAAATGACTCCGAGGCAATGCGACAAGTCAGGAGGATGTATGCGAACGTGTATTCTGATCGCTCTGTTTCTTTCGGTACTGATGAGCTGTCCCCTCTGGTCGTACGCCGGAGAATGGGTGGATCCCCAGACGGGTATCCGCGTTCGACATAACCCGGTTCAAACCCAGGAAACAGGCCGGGTGTGGCAAGACCCGCAAACCGGCGTTTGGGTGAAAGAAAAAACCGCCACGACTCCCAAACGCACCATGGAGTGGGTGGATCCCTACACGGGCATACCGGTCCAAAGACGATGAGAATGCAGCGAAATACCCCTCGGATAGTTCCTGTAACGGGGCCTCTTCAAGGACCGTATTGCGGGCAGGCCGGAAAACAATGAGATGCAAGCCACGCCGTTGTCCACACCTTTGGATTGGCCAATCCTGAGGGATGAGGCGTACCTGCGGCATTGCGCCGTGCCGCAGGTACGCCTCATCCCATCTGGATTCCCGATCCTACCATCGAGCGTGCATCGTACTTTCCGATTGTACCTGACGGAGGCTCTGAGTGTATTATGAAAAGGCTTTAATCATTCCGTGAGGAGGAATCGCGTATGCAGACCCTGGACTGCAACGGACTGGCTTGTCCCAACCCGGTCATCAAGACCAAGGAACTCATTGAGAACACAGGAGCCTCCGAGGTCCGCGTCTTGGTGGACAATGAAGCCGCATCCCAGAACGTGGCCCGGTTTCTTCAATCGCGGGGGTACGAAACGAACGCGGAACGCGCGAACTCGGAATACCGGGTCATGGGAAGACGCGCAGAAGTTGCTTCCCCCTGTGCGGTGAACGCAGAGGCGAACCCGGAAACCCGGAAGATGCAATGCTTGGTCATGGCGGCCACGGACCGATTGGGCTATGGAGACGACGGCCTGGGTAAGAAGCTCATGCTGAATTTCCTGCTCACGCTCAAGGAGATGGACGGGCTTTGGAGATTGGTCTTCGTGAACAACGGAGTGAAGCTCACGGTGGAAGAATCGGATGCGCTGCCCGCCATTCAGGACCTGGAACGGTCGGGAGTCAGTGTGCTCGTTTGCGGCACCTGCCTTACCCACTTCGACTTGCTGCACCGGAAGCGTGTCGGGGAAACCACCAATATGCTGGATATCGTTACGTCACTGCAAGTGGCGGACAAGGTAATCAACCTATAACCGGGAAGAAACGGGCCCCCGGCTGCGCCCCGCTGAACCGCCGTGACACACGGCGTGTCGGTTCCCGTCTCTTGACAGCCCATGAACCGAATCATTATGCACGACTACATGCATGAAAAACTGACCTCCCACGTGAAAGCCGCAGGGTGAGCCTCCAAAATTCCTCCAGGGGTTCTGGAGCAGGTCTTGGCCGATCTCCCCGTCGATGACGATCCCAATCTGATCGTTGGGCGGGGCGCATCCGACGATGCCGGCGTGTACAGGATTTCCCGGGAAACGGCGTTGATCCAGACCCTGGACTTCTTTACACCCATCGTAAACGACCCTTTTCATTTCGGCCGCGTCGCGGCGGCCAACGCCATGAGCGACGTGTACGCCATGGGCGGCCGTCCTCTGACCGCCATGAACATCGTATGTTTTCCCGCGAAGACCATGGATGTGGGGATTCTGAAGGAAATCCTCCGGGGCGGATGCGAGGTCATCCGGCAAGCGGGAGCCGTGCTGGTGGGGGGACACTCCGTGGAAGACCCCGAAATCAAGTACGGCCTTTCCGTTACCGGCGTCGTGCACCCCGACCGGGTCCTGACCAACGCGGGCGCCCGGCCCGGAGACCTGTTGGTATTGACCAAGCCCTTGGGCACAGGGATCATTTCCACGGCCGTTAAAGGAAATCTGGCTCCGGACTCCCTGGAAAACGTCATCATCGAGGTCATGGCCGGCCTGAACCGTCAAGCCGCAGAAATCATGGCCGGGTTTCGCGTGCACGCATGCACGGATATCACCGGATTCGGACTGCTGGGTCATGCCCTCGAGATGGCCCAGGGGAGTCGCGTGGAAATCCGGGTGGAAAGCCGCAACGTTCCCGTGCTTCGGGAGGCCCTGGAGTACGCGGGCATGGGTTTGGTTCCGGAGGGAACCCACGCAAACCGGAATTTCTGCGCCCGCGCACTTCAGGTGCTCCCGGGAGTGGATCCGATCCTTATAGACGTTTTTGCCGACGCCCAGACCTCCGGGGGACTGTTGATCGCGACGCCGGAGGGAACGGCTTTGGTTCGGGCCTTACAGGAAGGAGGCATCCCCGAAGCCGGGATCATGGGACGCGTGGAAGCCTCACACCCCAAAGGGTGCCTAGTGGTGGAATGACGCCTCCGGGGTGGATCTAAAGCGGGATCCGCTGTTACGCCTTCCGTAATACTGACGGATCCCCCCGGGAATCGGGCTTCCATGGATTCCGGATGATTTTCAACGGGAGATATTCGGATGGCCCCGCCGAGCCCCGAGTTCGGCCTCTATGATCCTATTTCAGGCGTTTTTTGTATTGGTAGAACCTGTCCGGCAATTGCGCCATGTCTTTCCAATCCGGGTATTGTTTCAATTGGGCCAGGCACCGGTCGATGCGCTGGCCTGTATCCGGATGGGTGGAAAACCACGATCCTTTCCTCTCCGAGGCGGATTCGATGTTCCTGAGTTCCCGGAGCACCTCGATCATGCCGTTGGGTCCGTATCCCGTTCGGTACGCGGTCTCCATGGCGGAAAGGTCCGCTTCGAATTCCATGTCCCGGTCCAGACCCCGGTCGAAAAGAACCGTCTGAAGGTCTCCAATGACACTCTGGAACTGCTTTCCCTTTTCTCCCTTCATGGACACCGCTGAAATTTTTCCCAACCCTTCAAAGAACTGGGCCCGGCGGATGGACTGGAGCGCATGTTTGTGACCCACGTGGGCGACCTCGTGCGCCAGCACACAGGCCAGTTGCGCTTCCGTATTCATGGTCCGAATCAACCCTGAACTGATGAAAATGATTCCCCCGGGGCAGGCGAAGGCATTCTGCAAGGGGCTGTCCACCACCACAAATCGATAGGGAATGCCCGGACGCAGGGAGTTCCTCGCAACAGCTACTCCCACCACGTTCACGTATTGCTGGAGTTCCTCGTCGTCCACGGGAAGACCATAACGATGAAACGCTTCCAGGGCGAGGCTTTCACCAATGGTGCGTTCCGTATCGTAATCGATCTCCTGGGTACTGCTCAAAAGCGCGCCCAAGCCCTCGAGGAGCTTACGCTCCTTGGAGTCCTGCGCCTTCAAACGGTCCAGAAAACCCATGATCATAAGGGGATCGTTTTCCGGTGCGTTCACCGGATCGTGTGACACACGCGACGAAGAGCCTTCCACGGCTCCGGCCGACCGCTCGCCCACCCACCCGGGGAGCACCAGGAACAGGATGATCATTCCACATACTGCGGCTTCCTGAATCTTCATCATGACCCCTCCGGTCCTCATGGGGCGTATTCGCCGATCTTCCCTTCCCGGAGCAGCGTCTCCAGTTCGTTTTCGGTAACGGCCCTGGCGAGCACACGATCCAGGGCTTCCCGGTATTTCTCCGGGGTTTCCCGCAGTTGCGCGTATTCCTCGGTTTCCTTGGACAATCCCCGGATGCTCCGGGCCGTATCGGCCTTATCCGCGGTGATCTGACTCCCCGTCAGGGAACTGAGCAGGTTGCCCACTTCGCCGGGGGCGGCCTCGGCGGGTTTCGTATCGGACAGCCGGCCGCGATACATCCATCCTTCCTTGCCGGCGGCGGTCCTCACCCGATACCAGCGATCGGACCGATCGAGCACCCGGACCTCGGCCCCCCTGGCCAATTCCTCCAGGGTTTTGGAAGTGGCTCTCTTCTCCGCGTGCACTTTGGACATTTCCGAAGTGACCCAGAAAGTCTGTTGCGCCAGGGCCGGAAGCGCCATCCCCACCAGGGCGGCGATGCACCAACATGCAACATATCGGATCATACATCCTCCTTGATCTCTCCGAATGGACACCTAATGAGCGTATCCCTATCAGGCTGTTGAAAAACCCGATCTGCTTCGTTGCGCTACATCCTTTCTGCCTGTGCGTCCCACGCAGACAGGCGTCATTGCGGCGTACTGGTTGTGCGCCTTATTCCTCAGGATTCGCGCGTTTTCCATCTCATCGTTTTTGAACAGCCTGCCCGAAACGCTGTTTTTCAACGGGCTGCTATGAACCTCGTTCCACATGGTTTCAACTCACAAGTAGTCTCCCACCAGCACGAATCCCCCCCAATAGCCGGGATGAGGGCTTCGATTCTTCACATGCAGCATGGCCCTTCGCAGGCTGGTCGACTTGTTTTCCCGAGCATATTCCCGATAGAACTGTTTGATCAGAATCCCCGTGGAGATGTCGCTCACCCGCCAAAGACTGGAAACGATGGCGTGCGTTCCCGCATACAGGAAGGCCCGGTTCATGCCGATGACGTCGTCGCCGCTCCGAACTTCTCCCAAGCCGGTTTGGCATGCGCTCAACACCACCAAATCCGCACGGATCCGGAGGCCAAACACTTCCATGGCCTCCAGGTTCCCGTCCGCATGGATGTCGGGAGCAAGCTTCACCGCCGAAAACAGCGGATTGATGGGATCGAACTCCCCGTGAGACGCCAGGTGAATGATCCCGAAATCGCCGATGTTCCGAACCACCCAGCTCTCCGTGGCCCGTTCACGGGTCAATATCGTAATGTCCGGGAAATTCCACCCGATGGTGGCCACTTCGCGTTCGGCAAAAGGCAGGTCCATGGCCGCACTGTCCAGGTCCGGATTTCCGATGGCCAAAACCCGGAGATTCTTCCGATCCATGCGCCGATCCATCGTGTACGGTATCACGCCGGCGCTGGGCAGATGGAACATGGGAAACCGGTCCACCAGATAATCTCTGCCGTCGGACAACGTCGCAAAAGACAGATAGTGCAGGGGCCCGTGGGGGACAATGCCCAGGACGCGGGTTCCGGCCAGATGGGAAACGACCTGGGCGAATACGCTTTCGTAGATCTTCTGCGAAAGTTCTTCCAGAGGCTCGAGATTCTGGATCATCCGGCGGTAATCCAGAATGTCTTTCTCCAAGACCTCTCGGGGCATTGCGTTTCGGGTCAAAACAACTGATTCCCTGCTTACCACCCAGCAAAGGATCTCCCGCGGCGCCACGTAGTACGATAGAAGCGTGACCCCAGGGTCCAGCAACTCCCGGATCTGTTTCAGACCCAGCGGGCTCACCGATACCAACGTCGCCAGCTCCGGGTTTTCCCTTTGTATTTTCAGCATCAGGTCCCGGTATTCATCCTGAAGTCTTTCGAGACCCGATCGGTACACCGTCCGTTCCTGCTCATCCGCGGCCTGCGCCAGTAAAGACTCCTGTTCGCGGATCCTGGACTTGAGCGTTGCCTCTCTGTCATAGAGGTCTTGCTCCACGGCCCCGTGCAAGTTCAGCCTCTGGTTTCCCAGCAAGTCGATGAGATTTCGTGCGCGCGAACGCTCGGCGGTATCAAACGCCTCCTCGAATTCCCCCAAGTCCAGCAGCAAAAGGATCATGGTTTCATACACGGACATCTTGTTGGTAATGAACCCGTCCTTGAGCTGATCCAATTTGATCTCCGCCCTCATCTGCTCTATGACTTCCAAGGCTCGCGCCAGCAGGGGTCTCGCCTCGGCTTTCCGCTGACTCTTGAGATGGATCAAAGCCAGCCCATACAATGCCCTCCACTCGATTTCCGGCGTTCCCAGACTGCCGGCAAGAGCCAGGGCCTCTTCGTAGGCCTCACGGGCGGAGGCGTCCCGATCCTGAACAAAGCGGGCTTCCCCCAACCCTGCAAGGGTCTTGGCCATATTGACCCGATCCCCGATTCCGGACGCCAGGGTCAACGCTTCTTCAAAAAACGGAACAGCCTTTTCGGCCCTTCCCATGTGAAGATAGGTCGCCGCCTTGTTCCGCAGGTCGTATGCCAAAGCCCATACGGACTTCAGTTCCCGATCGATGACAATGGCCTCGTCCAGTGTCGCAAGGGCCTCTTCGTATCTTCCCCTGTCCCGGTAGACGAGTCCCAGGTTGTTCAGAGTAGTGGCCGTCTCGTCCCGCCGGATGCGCAGAGCCCTGGCCTGCTCCAACGCCCGTTCCAGTTCACGCAGCGCCCTCGAGTAATCACCCAGACTCCACCAGATGAGCCCCCCCGTGTTCAGGGCGATCACCTGTTCCAGAGACCACTGCCGGGAACGGGCTTCTTCATACACCGCCTGTTGCCGATCAAACGCCTCCTGGTATCGCGCCTGGAACCAGGCATTGTTTCCCTGTTCCATCCGGATCTTGGCCCTGAGACGCTCCCCTTCCTCCACCCCCAGGGCACGTTCCATGGCCATATCATAATGCCGGTCCGCTTCGCGGAAATCGCCCAGAAGCCGATGACACCGCCCCATGTCCAACAGGGCCTGCGCTTCATCGGCCGCGAGGTCCAGTTCCCTGAAGATCGTGTAGGCTTCCTCGTAATTTTGCCTGGCGCGCGCAAACTGGCTCAGACGGAGATCCAGAATTCTCCCGATGTTCATACGCTGGCGCGCCTGAAGCTCCTTCTGATTCAACCCCCCGCTGAGCGATGCGGCGGCCTCGAATCGCACCAGGGCGCGATCATACTCCGTGGCGTTTTCCAACACTACGCCCAGGTCCGCCAAAGCGGCCACCTGTTCCGCTCCGAGATCGAGATGAGAAAGGATGGTCACCGATTCTTCCAGCTTGGGAATCGCCTCGTCATACCGCTCCGCTTGGGCCAGCAACAAACCGAGTTTCAGCAGCGCCTCGGCATGGGCCTCCGAACGGGGTCGCGCCGATTCGAAGTGAACCGCCAGAGTCTGCGCGTGTCCAACGGCCCGGACGACGTCCTGGGCGCCATGAGCACTCTCCCGCGCCCACTTCAACAATTCGGGCACATAAACGCGGTACGCTTCCGTCTCTTGAGCCACGTTCAAGGCGCTCTCAAAGAACGCCGATGCTTCCGCAAACCGCCCCATCCCGAACGCCGATACACCCCGGTTTACGTATCCGACAAACCGCCGTCCCGCCAGCTCCGACGATTCCTCCGGGTTCAGGCCCCAGAACCCAAGATGGATCATCGCATGGAAAGCTCCCGTTCGATTCCGGACATCTTCCATGGCCCGCCATGCCGAATCCCGGCTGTAGGCATCCAGAAACTCCTCCATGGCATGAGCCTCCGGCGGTGCGCCGCCGGCAACCAGCAAAGTCGGTATTCCGAAAACGGAACACACGTGTCCCACCGCGAACACATCCTGCGCCGATGTCACGGGAAGCAGAACCAGAGAGGCTTGAGCAAGGCGGTGCACCAATTCCACAAGAGGGACCCGTGTTCCACGGCCCCACTCCATCGCGAGATATCGATGGGGAGTCTCGCCGGGTCGAGTGGGAATCGAGGCGGCCTCGAACACCGCGGCGCCCAGTAGCAGGGTATGGGCTCCCGGCAAAACTTCCAATGCCTTATGAAAGGAATCATCGGAAGAGATCCGTCCGGTCCGGTAAAATTCCGGTATCGCATAGCCCGACCCGAACTCCACCAGGTTTCGCTTGAAGGGCTTCCGGTTTGCTACGGAACGCACCCAGTGGGTCGCATTGAGGCCAAGCGGAAACCTGAAGGGCTCAGGCAGTTCGGAGGGATATTCATAGATCAGAACGTGATTCCGCCCTTTCTCCACGGAAGGGTACAGATCCTCCCCGCTCGTATGCCGTACCTCGATTTCATCGGAAGAGATCCGGAACACGATCCATCGGGCCGGGTCGCCAAGGGGATTGAAGACCCGCAGACACGCTCCTCCTTCAGGCAGGGATTCCATGACATCGATCGTCTCGACTGGAGCCGGTACTAGGATACCCGCCGGCCCCGGACCCGACTCGGAAAGCAATTCGGAGCGCAGTTCCTCCCGGAATTCCAGGTATTGCTCCAAAACCTCCCGGTATCCTCCCGAATCCAATTTCATCGCGCCGGCACCGGCCCGATCTTCCGCCAGAGCTTCCAGGTGAGCGGCCAACCCGAGGTATAGGATCATCCGATCCTGTTTCTCCAGGGAATCCTCCAGCCGAACAACGGAAGGTACATGCTCCCGGCGGGAACCGACCCGTTGATCCAGAAGGGTCCGTTCTTCATGCAACCTGCCCAGGAGATAGGTCTTTTCGTTCCCCTCGGCGGAATCGGCCCTCCGTTCCAGATCGTGAATCTTCCGGATTCTTGGATACGCCTCCCGGAGTAGAGTCCTTTCCTTCGGGGTCATATGCCGGAGGAAGAGGGGAGCCAGTCGGTGAACGCGTTCGATTTCCGAAAGGCGCTCCAATAGGTTGAACGCTTCTTCCACTTCCCCCGAAACCACTCGGTCGGTCACTAATGGGGAGAAACCGGCGAGGATTTCTCCGGGAGCACAACCGGCGGCCAACACGTTCACGGATTCCAGGGTCTGCAAGGCTTCATCCAGTCTGCCCAACCCGAGCAGAGCCCGCCATTCCAGCTGGGGGAGAAATGCGGTGCGGGCCTTCTCCAAAGCCGTCTCGAAGTGTGGATCGGCGCTCCGCACCGAACCCAGGCCCTGTCCGGTCCGTCCCAGGTTCAGGTGCAGCAAGGCCTCCAGCCCCAGAAGAGTTCGTTCCCTTCTTCCCGGAAAGGATTTCAACCATTCGAGACCCCGGGTAAAATGGAGTACGGCCCGCTCCGTGAACACCATGGAACGAACCGACGCTTCCGGCGCACCGCTTTCGGAAAGGGCGTCCGCCGCCCGGAGCAGATACACTCCCATCGTGTTATGAAATCCGGGGACCACCATCGGTTCGAACACCTGGGCGGAATCACCCAGAAGCCGCGACGCTCGCCGATCCAAACGGAGAACCTGATTCCACGCCTTCTCGACTTGGGGATCATTTGGATCCAGGACGGACAGAACAACCGCCATGTTGATCATGTTCACGGCGGCGCTTACCGGATTCCCCATCCGAAGCGCCATTTCGCCCGAATGGCGGAACTGCTCGAATGCTTCCGGAAATCTCTTCCGGGCATAGGCCAAATGGGCCGATCGATGGTAGAGGAGGGATACGCCGAAGAGATCGCGGTCAGGCACAGTGCGATCCGGGGGGTACTTCCTAAGTTGCGTCCGGGTTGCCTCCTCCGCGGGATCCAGGTCCCCCAGTTCCGTATGAATCCGGGCAAGAAACGCTTCAGCCAGACGCAGTTCCTGCTCGGCGGAAAAACCGTACACCGCCTGGGTGGAACCGATGTCGTCCAGGGAAACGGCAATCCGGATCTGCGGCCCGGCCGTCTCGTCTTCAGATCTCCTTGACGGTACTCCGTACGTCCTCACCAAGTCGCTCACCCGCCGGAAACCTTCGGATGCCTGAAGCAGCAGTTCCTTGCGGGCATCGCCCGTTTGCGCACCCGCCTCCATATACGCGTTGTAGGAGGCGGATCGCAGGTTGGGGACCCGATTCCTATGGAGGCCTAACCGTTCATTCAGCTCGTAAGCCCGCCTGAATGAGTCCCCTGCCTCACGCCATCGGCCCGCTTCCTGGTAGGCCAGGCCGAGACGATCCAGCATTTCCGCCTTGAGCTCCGCGAACCGGGGAGGAAACGCCAACGCATCCCGCACACGTGCGGCCAAATATTCCAATCGATCCGATTCCTCCTGTCGGCGGTCTCCCAGGAGCGGCCTCATCCTGCCGAACACCCTTTCCTGGCGGACAAGCAAATCCTCCACGGCTTTTCGATAGGTCTCCCAACGAGGATCGGGTGGCGGTCCCACACTCGGGATACTGACTTCGAACAATTCCCGGTTGATCTCCGCCTGCTCGCCGGCCAGCTTCCGCGCCATACTCCCGAGATCCGGATGATTCATGGCGGGTGTCAGAACCCGGTTGACCAGGTCACGGTGGATTCGGCCGAAGAGTTCCGATGCCTGACGGGGCTGAATCTGCACTTCCAGCAGGTCGAGCGCCCTGGTATACGCCTCGATGGGCTGTTCGCGTTCGCGAACCTGAAAAGCGGCGGATCCGAATCTTCGATAGAAAAGGATTTCCGCCTCGGAGGATTCGAAGGACACATCCATCCGGGACCTTCGGGAATAATGTTCAAACGCCGCTCCGTATCGCCCCAGCAGAAAATAAGCGTTTCCCAGATTCAGCAGGAGGTGCGCATGGTTCTCGGGATGGCTTTCCGGATTGTTCAGAAAGTAGGCTTTTTGGTAGGATTCCAGCGCCGATTCGAGGAGCCCCCGCTCTCCGTAAACGGTTTCCAGGTTTTCCTGAACATAGCCCATGGTCTGATGAAAATACTCCACTTGCCCCTGGATCTCGATGGCCCTGGAAATCAGGTTCCGGGCCTCGATCATGGACGCCTTGCTCTCCAGGTACGTGAGGCAGAGGCCTGTGGCGTACAGGATCACGGGATGGTCCGGATTTCGTTTCAAATGATCCCTGTACAGGGAGAGCACTTCGGCGATCCTCTTCCGGGCCGCGGCACACTTGATGATGCCGCGGTGGGCTTCCACGACGTCGGGGTCGTCCCGCAAGACACCCGAAAACAAGCTCTCCGCGGAGTCCACTTCCCCCAGCCTGTACAGAAACTCCCCCGCTGAAACGGACCGCCGGAGGTAGGCCTCCCGAGCCAAACGATAGATACGATCCTCGTAGGGACGGGTTTCCAGCTCGGTCTCATAGAGATCCAAGGCCTGTCGAAACCGCTCTTCTCTATAGAGGATCTCGGCCAGCGACAAACGCGCCGCAGCCCTCTGCGCCGAAACCCCTGTGAAGCGCTCCAGCACAAGCCTGTAGGCATCCTTCGCCTTGGACCATTCCCCGTCCTCGAAGTATAAGTCACCTATTCGGTTCCATGCCCCCATCACCAGCTTGGGAAAGGAATCCCGGTATTCATCCGCCATGGTGGAAAGCATCAGGATTCGACGTTCCAACTCCGTGCTCGACAGGCTTGCCAGCCTCCAATCCAGTATTCGCTGAACGGCCAGATCTTCCCACTCTTCGGCTTCAGGGCTGTCCCGTAGCACCCGCAACAAATGAGGAACCACCAGTTCCTCCCGACCCAACCGTATGTACAGGTTCGCCTGAAGCACCATGGCACGGGCAACCAGCTCGCGGGGCATGGACTCCGCCGCAGACACCCGGTCGAGAAGCCGTTCCGCATGGGAAAAATGCTCCAACTCACGGCCCAGATTCAGGTGAAGCTCCGACAGCTCCAGCAACGAAGCGCCCCAAACTTCAGGCTGTTCGGCATGCCTTTCCGCAAGGCCCTCCAGACGGCCGCGGGTCTGATGCAATACCCGGTTCTCGGCGCGACGTTCCCTCGATTCGCGCCACTGCTCAAGAGCGTCGACGACATGAAGTTGGATCTCGGCAAGGGGTGATTCCACCTGGGAGTCGGCCGAGAGTTCTCTGCACGTCTGAAAAGCCCGTCTCGAGGCTTCCAGCCACCCCCGCCGGAGATAGCTCGCACCTATAGCGTACGCCGCCTGCGATCCGAACGGAACCGCGGATCCAAACCGCTCGAGGACCCGATAGTACCCCAGTACGGTCAGGTCCCTGTCCGGCGGCGCTTGAGTTTCCAGTTCCGAGGCAAGTTCCATCTGGTCCGCCGCCGTTGCTTTGGAAGGAATTTCACCCTCCATGGGCAGGGACCAAACATGGCTCACACCCTCCCGCTCGGACAGAAAAAACAGGGTCGTACCCCGGACTTGAGGGTAATAGGCCGAATAAGACGCCGAGGTCACGGGATAGGGAACAGGATGCGAATCCGTCGGCCGGAGACGCTGTATCACGGAATTGTCCGAAGAAGTCACCTTACCATCGCCGTCCGTGTCCAGGGCAATCCTGCAGAAATAGACAAACTCTTCCTCCTCCGACCATGCCGGAAACAGGTCCAATGCCGGCCCTTGTGTCAAGCGAGTTACGGATCCGCTCTCCAAGTCCCCCATCCAGAGGTTTGCGCCCCCGTCTTCGCCCGAAGATACAAAGACACACCGTGTTCCATCGGGAGACACGGCGGGGAAGGACCCCTCCCTGCCGTCGAACAGGATTCGAGGTTGCGGAGAATCCTGCTGCAGATCCAAGACGGCCAGGGTGCGATGCCGGTCTCCGGGCCGGGAACGATGATAATACAGGTACCGACCGTCCGGTGAAAAGGAGGGGGCCCCGTCTTCCGTATCTCTGCCCGTGAGACGTCTTGGAGGATGCCCTCGCTTCTCGAGGTTCACAACATACAGGTCTCCTTTGGCATCGTAGGCCGTACCCGCATAGGCCACCTGGACGCCGTCCCTGGAAATCACAGGCCCGGAAAGGATCCCCGCATCAGCGACAAGACGTTGAGGAATCAGTACCACCGCCGGGTCCGCGGATCGAACCCACAGGGTCGAACCCGTGGACTCGGATTCCGAGACATAGACCATTTTGGATCCGTCCGAGGACACCGAGGCGTACAGCACGGAACGGGCATCGAAGGTCACCTGTCGCCCCCGATGAACCGGCAAATGCGCGGGATGGGGCCGGGCAGCCGAAAACAGCGTCTCGTCGCGCAAGGGGCTTTCCACCGCCATCACCGGGGGTTTGGACCGCTCGGCGCTCAAGGGCCGCAAAACCGTACATCCCGGGACGGCCGCCACCGACAAGGCCAGACAAAACCCGGACGCCAGCCGCACGCCCATGGCCGCCCATTTCCGGATACGGGACCGGAACACCTTCAGGGTTTGAGTACCCACGATCCGTCCTCGTTCTGGACCCGTTGGCCGGATGCCGCGTTGTCCCTGTTGATCTTGGCGAAAATGCCCCGTACGCCGGGAAGATCGTCCGCCGTGAGAGCGGGGTTCACCTCCAAAACCCGTCTCATGATGCGATCCCGAGCCTCATTCACCTGACCCAGTACGCTCTTGAATTCTTCCTCGGTATACCGATCGGAGAAATCCTCGAGATCCCCCGGCACCCTTTCCCAGCTCATGGGAAACGGTGCGAGGAAACCTTGATTGTCCTCTCCCACCCAGCCCAATTCTTTGAACGATTCGATATCATCCTCATGAAACGCGACCACCTGCATGGCCTCGATGGCGTCCTGTTTTTCGCGGCTGACCCTTGGAGGCGTCTGAATTCGACCCAGTGGGTCCACTCCCCGGACGGAAGCCACCAGTAACACTTCATCCGCCAGGGAGTTGTAGGATCCCAAGACCTGATTCTCCAAGGTGGTGCGTTCGCTCACTACATCCACCCGGATTCCCGGCAAGGCGCATCCCCCCGCCAGAACTATCGGGAACCAGAACCAGAACCCATACGTCTTCATAAGAACTCCTCGTTCCGTGTCAGGACCCGGATTCGGGCAGGATAAACCGTAGGCCGCCGTCCTTTTCCAGTCGAATCTCTGCGGCAGCCAGGACTTCCAGAACGGACCGAACGGTCTCCATGCCACTGAATGTCCGGTTCAATCGTTGGATCATGGGTAACCCGGATACATCCATTCGATCTATCGAGGGAAGATCCATGGAAACTCCCTGGACTTCGATACGTCCTGAAAGAGAAAGCGCCCCATGCGCGAGCCTCAGCTGAA
>Ga0068714_10002409_pt1 | contig 24227 bp, 28 predicted proteins | sample MTBNYHSulfiMetaG_FD_62988 | JGI IMG/M metagenome (GOLD analysis project Ga0068714, IMG submission 62988) | Enrichment culture microbial communities from rom New York Harbor, USA that are MTBE-degrading - MTBE-NYH (New York Harbor Sulfidogenic)... | ecosystem: Environmental > Aquatic > Marine >... | reverse complement strand
GGCGAGAGCAACATTGTCTGGTTTGAGGGAAGTTATTCCGAGTATGAGGCCGATCGAAAACGCCGCCTTGGAACTGCGGCAGATCAGCCTCACCGGATCAAATACCGCCAGATGACAAGAGATTGAAAGAGGTGACCGAAAGACCCCTGGGGAATCGAAAGCAGTTCGAGTTTGCACCGACAGACAAAAGATGTTTGGTGACCAGAAATAGGGACGATTTCATTAAGCTAACGGTTCGATTCTTCAATGACCAACGCCCCCATTGCGGAGTGCTCATCGTTCCTCATACTGTCCCCGGAGATCAATTCTCTCGAATAACCAGTTTGATTAAAAAATTCTCCTCCCATCATCAAAAAGGATTGGCTCCTTATTCAATCTCCTTTCTCCCAATAAAATAGCGGTGTTCAAAGCTTTCATAAAAAAAGCTAACCTCAATGGGTAGCTTTCTGTGCCCTAAACAGATGGAGGCATGTCTATACCTCGGGGGAATAAGGGGTGTGTATAGCACCTACTATTCAGTTCGTCAGCATCTATGGATTGAGGATTATGAATTAAATGTTCACAAAAAAGGCAGAGCCTCAACGACCCTGCCTTTCCCCTCCTCAAATTTTATAGAGAATTACTTCTTGAAAAACTTCTTCCTCCCATATCCTGCAATCCCAATCAACCCAGAACCAAGAAGAAGCATGGTGGCGGGTTCGGGCACGGCTGGTGCCAAGGACGTTATTTTGTCGGCGACGATATGGTCCGTGCCGTCGAAATTCTTTGTGAATATCGCGGTTGGACGTTGGCCATCAACAAATGGCGTAACCGGGCAAAGCCGGTTATTTGGTGACGGGCTGCATGCGTGGTTTTCCTTTTTCGATCACCCATATGGCGATTATACGAACAGGAGTATCACCCAAGACCCGAGTATAATGAACGAGTCCACCAGGGACGTGGAAGGCTTCCCCTGCAGATACTTGTCGCGGCTCACGACCTTCGACAATCAGCTCAAGGGTCCCCTGAAGAACAACGGTGTAATCATCTCCCGGGTGCGTGTGTCGAGGCAATATAACTCCCGGGGCAAATTCGCCGGACGCTATAACCGTCTCCTTCGTATCGTCTCCACTTGGTGTTGTTTGGAGAATGGTTTTCATCTTGACGCCGGGTATTTGAGCATTGGCGTCCACCGACACAAAACTCACCAGAACGATGGCAAGTACGACCAAAGCGGATGACGCGAAACAGAAACGATTGCGAATCATGGTTTTCCTCCTTGGGGTTTTGAGGCTTTTTAAGCCAGTTCAGCTATGTAAGACTACAAATTTAGAACGCCATTTTACAAAGGACGAAAGAGGCAGGAACTCCCAAAGGAAAAATCCTAAGCCCTTTGGGAGCTTCACCTGGGATCCTTTAAAATCCGTCTCATAAATCTTCCAAAAATATCACGAGGAAAATTAAACTTACCACTAAGAAGCTGGTGAGCTATATTTCACGAAAGAAATATCATCAATTTTAGTACAAAGTCAATAAAATAAAACAAATTATTTGTGAAAATTGTCTTTTAAGGATTATCCGTTGAAGTCTGAAAAAAAGGCAGGGCCATTTCTGGCCCTGCCTTTCAAAGGTAGCCTTTGGATGTCTATTTCGGTAATTCAAACGTTCCTGTGTTCCTGGCGTATCCTTGGAATGTGCCTGGCTTTATCGGCTTGCCCCGAGCAGCATGCACGTGTTTGCCGCTACCTTTGATACCTTTCCACTTGCCAGTGCCATATAGGATTTTCCAAGTACCCTCGAGCCGTGGAGACAGTCCAGATTCGCTAAACTCCATGATAACATAGTCTCCATCACGATCCATGTACTTGGATAAACTGTAGACAGTACTTTGCTCACCTTCAACCCTGCCAACAACCACATCCAAGAAACTCATGTTATCAAAAATCTTGTTTTCTTGATTGCTCCGCGTGATCCCTATGCACTCGATGCTGCCAAAGCTAAATTCTTTGTCTTCTGACGCTGGTGTTCTCGTGCAAGAGGCATATTGTGTAAAATCAATAGGTTCTTCAGCCTGTACAGCCGGAATCAACATGACCAAAACGAAGATTCCAACAAGACCCCAAATGCCAACATTCGTTTGTCTCTCTTTTCTTTTTACCATGCCATCCCCCCCCTTTCTAACAAATTATGAGAGTCAAAAACAGAAAAGCCTCCAAAGGGAAATAGGAATCCCCTTGGAGGCTCCATATTAGCACCTTTTGGAAGCTCCATTTCATAACTCTCTCCAAAAGGTTAGATGTTAGTTAGTTAAATTAACTGAACCTTGGGTAGGTTTTATTTCATGAAACAAATATCATTAAATGTTTAACATGTCAATCAAAATAATTCCTTGTGAAAAATTATCTTTTAAAGAATTAACGTTGGAAATCTGGTATAAAGAGCTGAATATTCACCTTGGCGATTTCAGGAAGAAATGTCGCCTTTTTACCCAGAAGACGAAGGGCAAAAGTTAACGAACATTCCAAGAAAAATAGTGGGCATTGTCCTAAATTTTTCTCCTATTTTTTCTTCGATATTCTTTTTCCATTTTCTAAATTCTTGGAGACCATTCATTTCTTTAGATACTTCGTCAACAACAGTCTCAAGAATCTTTTCATAAATAATTGATAAAAAGTCTTCCCAGGGAAAGAAACCTGTCTGTAACATTGTTTGGGGTTTAAAGAGAGGAGGAATGGAGTCAGACTTGAAAATTGACATAAAGCGAAAGCTTCTATTTACTTCAATCCAACCAGCCTTTTAGATTTTTAGAAAGGATCCATTCCTTCTTCTCATCCCCGATCGGCAGAGAGAGAATTTTCCGATCCCCTTTCCATCCTCCTACGCATCTAAATGAGGAATATGAATGTTGTTGGGGTTACTTTTTTCTTCTGATTGCATTTTTAGCCTTTGATTTCAGAAAGCCATCCAAAAATTCTGAGATCGTCTGGATAAGAACACCACCGGTAAGGTTGGGATGATTCATAAAAGGGCCAAAGTCCTTGATATCTCCTGTGAGCAGATGAGTTGCTTCACACAGGATGGCGGCTACGAGGATAGGGCGGTCCTTTTCCGAAAGAGGAACCGGACAGTTTCGGCCTGATCTTGAAGGGACTTTGATGACCGCAGAGATCAATGTTTCAAATCTCTTCAAGTAGTCTGGAAATTTGATGGAGATGTTACGCCGGGCTTCCTCAATCGCATAGGAGCAGGACACAATCTCCCAATTTCCTTGCGCTCCGAGGTCGATGATGAGCGCTGCCTTTCCAGAAGGGTTATGTGCAGCTGTGAAGAGCACGTTCGAATCAAGGAATAGGCGAATCAAGATCGCTTCCTCAAACGTTTCAACAGGGCATTCCGTTCAGCCGGCTCAAGACGGTCTTCTTTATCCCACCGGGCAATCTCTTCTTCAGAGTAAGTATCAATCTCGACCACCGCGGCGGGTCGTAACACCACGATATTGTCCTTTTCCTCAAGGGTCACAACTCCTCCGGATTGGATGCCCAAGCGTTTTCGCACCGAAGCAGGAAGAGTGATTTGCCCCCGATTGGAGACCAGAATATTTCGGCGCATAGTTCCTCCGATATCAAGGATATCAAAATTCAGTATAACAGAATTTCAGCAATTCGTCAAATTATTTTTTCATCACTACCCAGAGACCGCCATCCGTGGTGATCTCACACTTTTCTTCCAGGTGGCTTGACCGCAATTGATCCCACACACTTTCCACCGTTACCCTCACTCTCCCCATTGCGGCGTTGAGCTGCTCCGAACGTTTCCCGATTCGGCTGATGACTTCGGCTGGTGTATGCTTCCCGAACCCTCCGCCAACGAAGGCGATTCCTGCTGTCTTCAGCTTCCTGTAAATGGCCCCAAAGTCAACCTGGAAGAGAGCAGGGAAAAAGAGGGCACCCCGGAAGATCGCCAGATCAATGCTGTCGTCCGCAATATTGATTAAAGAGCGATCGCTTTCGATGATCCTGACCCGGTTTTCGAGTCTGTGCTTTCGGGCCTCCTGACGGTAAAGAGGAATTGCTGTTTTAGGAAAAGCAGCGATCGAGAGACTCTCGCCAACATTCTTATGAGCGAGAGCAAAAATCAGGCCCGAGAAGGGGCCGATTTCCAGGATGTGCCCGTTCCGGCGGCCATAGAGTTCCTCGATCTGTTGCACGAGAAAGGGCCGGATCGGCTCCCAGAGGAGATTGAGTTCTTCGATCAAAATATCCGTCTCCATTTCTCACCTTCAGATTTTTTTCCACGCTGCTGATAGTTTTTTTGCAATGTCTATATCAACGAGAGACTATCGGCTATTGCAAGGCCGGTTGGGGTAGGGTAAAGAAAGCCATTCCGGATGGAGATAAATCCTTCTCCCTCCAGTTTTGATAATATCTTCTTTTTCTCAGTGAAGAGATCGTAGAGGTACTGTTTCTTAAAATCTTCCAGGTAAATCCCTTTTCGAGTACGGAGACCGAGGTAAAGCGCTTCCAGCCGGAGCTGCTCCATCGTTAAGGTCTCTTCCTCTTCAACAGGAAGATTTCCTGTGTTGAGCGCAGCGAGGTACTGATCAAGGGAACGATGGTTCCACCATCGTTGATTACACTGGAAAGAGTGTGCCGAAGGACCAAGACCAAGAAAAGGGGAGTGGTCCCAGTATTTTTGATTGTGTCGTGAAACATACTCTTTTCCTCTTGCAAAGTTCGATACCTCATAATGAATATACCCGGCCTCTTCGAGGAATTTGGACGTCTTCATAAAGAATTCGTACTGTAATTCTTCTCCGGGAACAAGAAACTCTCCCGCCCGGCATCTTATTTCTAATGGGGTTTTCGCTTCGAGCGTTAATTGATAACAGGAGATATGTTCTGGTGAAAAGGCGATCGCCTGCTTCAGGGTATCCAGCCATAAGTCTATGCCCTGAGCCGGGACGCCGTAAATTAAATCCAGTCCTATGCTGTGGAAACCCACCTCTCTTGAGTCTTCAATGGCTGAGACGGCGTGCTTTACAGAGTGCCTTCTTCCCAGAAAGTCCAGTACTTTTTGATTAAAAGATTGGACTCCAATATTGATTCGATTGACCCCAATCTCTCGCATCGATTCAAGGAAAGATCGATCAAGATCAGCCGGGTTTGTCTCGATGGTTATTTCCGGGGTTATTCCCGAGTTTGATATCAAATCGAAGTTTTCCTTTACGCTTATCAGGATGTCTGCCAGCTGTTGAGGGCTAAGAAGAGAAGGGGTTCCACCTCCAATGTAGACCGTGTCAAAGGGGTTGAATCGGTTACGGTATAGCTTCATCTCTTTGGAGAGGGCATCCAGAAAGTTAGGGACAGAGGAGATGGAGATTGACGAATAAAAGTCACAATAGGAGCATTTGGTGATACAGAAGGGGATATGAATGTAAAGGCCAGGTGTCTTCTCGTTCATTGGGTTCATTGGGTTTCTTGGGTTGAAGGGTTCGAGTAATTCTGGTAACTGCTTACTGCCTTCTGCCTACTGATTACTGATGACTCGTTTTCTTAGTTATCCGTGTCCGATTTCAAAACGGCTAAAAAGGCACTCTGAGGGATGGACACCGACCCAATGGTCTTCATCCTCTTTTTGCCTTTCTTCTGTTTCTCCAGAAGTTTTCTCTTTCGGGTAATATCGCCGCCGTAGCACTTTGCTGTCACATCCTTGCGGAAGGGAGAAATCGTCGTGCGGGCAATGATCTCTCCACCGATTGCCCCCTGAATCGCTATCTTAAACATCTGTCGAGGGATTTCTTCCTTTAATCTTTCACAAGCCCGGAGTGCACGGGGACGGGCTTGATCGCGATGGACAATTTGTGATAAGGCATCCACTTTCTCGCCGTTAACGAGTATATCCACCAGGACCAGGTTGCTCTCTCTGTAATCAAGGACCTCGTAGTCAAAAGACCCGTACCCCTGGGTGATGGATTTGAAACGATCATAAAAATCATAAATCACCTCGGCCAGGGGCATCTCAAAAATTAACTCAACGCGGCCAGGGCTTAAATAGTTGAGCTTTGAGTTTTCCCCTCGCTTCTCCTTACAGAGTTTTATCACGGCACCCAGATATCTTTCCGGCATGAAGAGCGTGGCACGAATATAGGGCTCTTCTCCTTTTTCAATGGATGAGGGATCCGGATAATGGGCGGGATTGTCAACGTAGACGATACTTTCATCCTTCAAGGTAAACCGATAACGGACGCTTGGGACGGACAGGATGATGGAAAGATCATATTCCCGTTCCACCCTTTCCTGGACGATTTCGAGATGAAGGAGGCCGAGAAACCCACACCGGAAACCCTGTCCTAAGGCAATTGACGAGTCTTTCTGATAGATGAAAGCGGCATCGTTCAATTTATATTTTTCAAGGGCGACGGCCAGGTCTTCGTAATCTTCCGGAGCGATCGGATAAATCGAAGAGAAGACGACGGGTTTAAATTCCTTAAAACCAGGCAGGGGCTTGTCACAAGGTCGGTGATCGAGTGTAATCGTATCGCCGATGTGCACGTCTGAAACGGTCTTGACCCCTGCAAAAATGTAACCCACCTCTCCTGCGGAGATCCTGTCACGTTTTTCTCTGGCAAGGAGGAATCGCCCTACCTCCTCGACTTTGTAAGTTGCCTGATTGGACATCAAGCGAATGATATCTCCGTTCTTCACGATTCCATCAAAGATCCGGCAGTGGATGACCGTTCCGCGAAATGGGTCATACTGGGCATCGAAGATCAGGGCGGCCAGCGGTCCTTCAGGGTCGCCTTTCGGGGGAGGGATTCTCTTGACAATCGCCTCCAGGATTTCTTCGATCCCAACCCCTTCTTTAGCCGAACATTTTAAATGGCTGAAAGGGTCCAATCCCAACTCCGAGTCGATCTGCTCGATCACCCGGTCTACATCGGCTGTGGGAAGATCGATCTTATTGATGACCGGGATGATCTCCAGGTTATTTTCCATGGCCAGATAAAGATTGGCAATGGTTTGAGCCTGCACGCCCTGGGCAGCATCAATCAGGAGAAGGACGCCTTCGCAAGAGGCCAGGGAGCGAGAAACCTCATAAGAAAAGTCGACGTGACCTGGCGTATCGATCAAATTGAGGACATATTCCTCACCGTCTTCAGCTTGATAGGGAAGGGCAATGGCCTGACTCTTGATGGTGATCCCCCGCTCGCGCTCGATGTCCATATTATCCAGAATCTGATCCTTGAAGTTTCGTTCATTCACCAGACCCGTATACTGAATAAATCGGTCTGCGAGGGTCGACTTTCCGTGATCAATATGGGCGATGATGCTGAAGTTACGGATGTTCTTCATGGATTATTTTGGAGGTGCTGGTTTTTTCTCAAAGTGGTTTTTAAGGAATAGAGGAACCTCTCGGAGAAGTCAAGTAAAACTATTATAACCTATTTTAAGGGATTTTCGATATCAAACCCGGAAGGCGGACAGATTTATTTTTTGATGGATCTTGAAGTCGATTTTTCCTTCATTTCTTCATCTCCCCACCACCCAATCCTTCCATTCATGATAAAAAAAGGGGCGTGGTTAGAGGTGAATATAGGAGGGTCTCTTCTCAGAATTGACGCAATGGCCGGATGTCTTTTGAATTCCTTGTCCAAAAATTGTCGGATCGAAGGTCTGTTCCAACCTTTCGGATGATCGAAACTCGCATAAAGGGAAAGGTCCCCTTCATAAAAAGTTTTTGTTTCCATCTGTTTTGCTTCGGATCCGTAGATCGGCATATTGAAGATCGCAAGATTCAAAAAGCCGATGCAGTCATGATGTTTCGTAACAAACTCAAGGGTCTTTCGCGCTTCGTTTAGGCCTTCCGGGGGAGTCCCAAAAAGAAGATAGACATAGGTGGCAATCCCTGCCTTTTTCAGGTTCTTTAAAGCTGATGTAGCCTCCTCAAGATTGATCCCCTTTTGCAGATCGTCGAGCACCCTCTGGTCTCCCGATTCCAGACCAAGTTTTAACATCACACATCCCGATCGCCTCAATGCCAAGCAGAAATCCGGGTCAGTGAAATGTCGGGTCATCCTGACAAAGCTATACCATGGGACACCGGGAGGATGATCAGCAATTGCCTTCATCAGTGACGGACTGATCGCGTTATCCAGTAAATGGATGAGAACCGGGTTGTGTTTATCAACCAGGTGATAAAGATCAAGGATCACCTCCTCAACCGGTATGGCAATATAAGGATTTTTTTCGGCCCTTTCCGGACAAAATGAACACTTATTCCAGTAACATCCGCTTGAAGCACTATAGGGAAGAATTGGCCCGGGGGCAAAGTAATCTTTCATGGGTAGAGAGTTATAATTCGGCCTGTCATGATCCTTCACAACTTGCCTCTTCCTGCACCCTGCTAAGCCTTCTTCACCGATGAGTGAAAGCAAAGGAACTTCTCCTGGTCCGGCTACAAGATGGTCCACCAGGCCCTTGAAGGGATTTTGCCAATGAGGCCTTTTCATCCACGAAGTCACCAGCCCACCGCCCAAAACCAATTTTACCCCGAGCCACTCCCGTCTAAGAAAACCGATCATGGCGAACGTACATAAAGCCTGGCTTAAATAATTGAGCGAAAATCCAATCATGGAAGGTTGTTCTTTTTCTAAAAGCTCGGTGAGCCGTTTTCTAAAATAAGGGTAAAAAGGATTATCCTCCGGATTTTCTGCAGCCCTGACAAGATCTTTGCTCCTTGCCGGAGAAAGTTCCTCATGCTCATAATTTGCCAGACCGAGGCGTACGTAACTGGAGCGTGCCCTCATCTCAAGAAGCCGATTCAGGTCCTTTATTGCCCGGCGGTAACGGCCATCATCCTGGTAAGCGTCCCAACTGCTCAACGAGACGAGATGTCTGGAAAGATGACGGGATGCGCGGCAGGTCCAGGTATCCAATGACACCGGTGGAGTCTTGAGAAGGCTGAGAAGTCCTTCTAAATTCGCGTCCAAAACCCTGTATTTTATTCCGTGGTGATCCAGGGTACCGCAGAGCTTGGGTATACCCGCTGGAGGTTCGGACGGTTTCGCAACAGGAGGACAGATGAGGATCATGTCAATTTTATATAAAGGGGATGCTCAAATTGTGCAAGATGTTCCAGAAAATTCGTTTCGTTTGACAATATGTCGCTTCATTTTAAGAGAATTTCCAATGAAGATTTTTTTTGTAATTCAATTCAAGCCTTAAACTCCAGTCAGTTATGAGACTGGAATGTTTAATCTTCTTCTGGGCATAATTTTTGCTAATTAAATTCAGCAAAATCAAATCAGACGGAGTGCATCGATGGATTTAACGGAAAAAACCTTTACTCCAGAAAAAAGGAAATATCCCAGATTCAATGTCGATTTGCCGGCTAAATATAGTAGAACCAATTCATTCTTCAAATTCGGTCGAGTTGTTAATGCCAGTGAAGGGGGATTACTTGTCCATCTTCCAGAAGAAATGGGAATTGGTCAACGCCTGGCATTGAAACTATTCTTTTCTTCCGCATCTGAATTCAATACGCTTGAGACATTCGTTCAGGTTGTTTGGAAGGATATTCATCTGCGGAAGGATTGGACATGGGACTATCGGACGGGAGTGAAATTTTTGAACATTCCTCCGGAGCCTGAAGCTAAGTTAAAAACCTTCCTGATGCGTATCGGCCGAAAGCCACTTTATACTGCCTGAAAAAAGACGTTTGAATCACCTGTCAATCGGGAACAAATCAGGGGCTATTTAAAACAGATAGATCATCGCGATTCACCGTCCCTATAGTGAAGCTTTGCGTCTTCAGAAGGTCATATTGAAAGAAATCTTTCATGACGGGTTCGTCACCTCTGCCTACCTGCAGGCAGGCTCGAACGATGAAGATTTTAATTTTCATTCTTCTTCCAAAAGGCTTCTGATCACTTTCATGTTTTGAAGGTCTTCCACCGTATTTTTTCTCGGAGTCTCCATGATTCCGGGGAGGCGTCTTAGTAAAGGATGGTTGATCAGAGATCTGAACCCTTCCATTCCAATATACCCCTCACCAATGTGCCAATGGCGATCTTTTCTTGATCCCAGGGGTGTTTTAGAATCATTGAGATGGAGAAGATGGAGTCGATTCAAGCCAATGGTTCGATCGAAGGTTTCAAGGGTTTTCTCAATCCCATTTTTATTAGAGAGATCATAACCTGCTTCAAAAGAATGGGCTGTATCAAGACAAACCCCCATTCTTGGATGATCATGGACTCCTTCGATGATTTTTTTAATCTGATCAAAGTGATAACCGATCTCTGTCCCTTGCCCGGCTGTGTTCTCCAAAAGAAGGATGATATCATTCTTCACCCTCTCAAAGGCTTGATCAATTCCCCGGGAAACAGTCTCAATCGCTTCATCTTCTGAGGATTCCATTCGATGACCGATATGGATGATGAGGTAATGGGCTCCCAGTTGCTCTGCCCTTTGGAGGTCCGTGGCGATCGAATGGATTGACCGTTTGTAAAATTTTGATTTTAAGGAGGCAATATTGGGGAGATAAGGCATGTGGAGGAAGACAGGGAAGAGGGAAGAGGATTGAATGGATGATCGAAATACTTCTGTCTCTTTTTTATTCAGAGGAGAATATTTCCATCCCCTGGGGTTTCGGGAGAAGAATTGAATGGTCTCGCATCCCCTCACAATGGCTCTTTCAAGGACCTTTGAAAACCCTCCAGTAATAGAAATATGGAACCCAAACCGCATTTCGATCTATTGAATTAGGAAGATATGAAAGTTAAAATAAATATATAAATTCAGAAATTTTTGTCAACATAATTATCAACGATTTTTATGCTTGACAAAAAACGAGGGTTGGTTTAGAAAATGTGCATCAAATTAAATAATTCACAAAGCTAAGGTAAAAAGGAATGGCTGAGGAATCAAATTTTAAACCCGTTATTATTGCCTTCTGCTGTCACTGGTGAAGCTACGCAGGTGCTGACCTCGCCGGTTCGATGAGGCTGAAATATGCTGCCAACGTCCTTCCCATCCGCGTGATGTGTAGTGGCAGAATTTCTCCACATTTTATTCTAAAGGCCTTCCAGGAAGGTGCTGATGGTGTCCTGGTAGCGGGTTGTCATATCGGGGAATGCCATTATGGGAAGGGAAATTTCATTACTGCCAAAAGGGTGGCTGTGATGAAGGAGCTTATCCAATTCATCGGTCTTTCCCCAGAACGATTGAGACTCGAATGGATTGCAACCTCAGAGGGGAATAAGTTTGCTCGGGTCGTTATTGATTTTACCGAAGAGATCATGCAACTCGGCCCTTCCCCCTTAAGACCTAAGAAGGTTGCGAAGTTTGAGACAGTGCAGAAGACAGTGGGAACCTTAGAGACCCTTCAATAGAGAAAAGAATGGATAAGACCAGAGAGAAAATGAAGAGGATGCTGGAGGAGAAAGAAGTCTCAGCCATTTTAGCTTTGAGGAGGAATCATGGTCATCCAACTCCTTTTCTCTTTACCAAGGCAGAGGATTTGAAGGATTGGGTTGCTGATGAAACCAACCGGTACCCTCTCACAAAAATTCTGATTAAGATTGCAAAGAAACATCAGGATGAGATCATCGGCATCGTTGTCCGGGGCTGTGAGGAGCGGTCTCTGGTTGAACTCTTGAAAAACTTTCAACTCCGGCAAGGAAAGGTGAAGACGATTGGAATCGTCTGCAGTCAGGAATTGGCAAACCGATGCCGTTGTCATCGCCCCTTTCCTTCCCAGGTCGAAGAAGGTGAGTTGGCCAAACCTGTTGAGGACTTTTCAGACCTCGATGAGATCGAGAAGCTTCCGGAGGAAGAACGTTTTCAGTATTGGATGAAACAGTTTGGGAAGTGCATCAAATGCTATGGTTGCCGGAATATCTGTCCGGCTTGTTTCTGTCCCACTTGCACCCTGGAGGATGCCAATCTCATCAAATCCGGTGGGATGCCTCCTGATATCCCCATTTTTCATCTCCATAAGGCCTATCATATGGCTGACCGCTGTATCGATTGTGGTCTCTGCGAGGAGGCCTGCCCCATGGGAATTCCAGTGAGAAGACTCTATCGGAAAGTCAAAAAATCGGTAAAAGACCTCTTTGGATATATTCCAGGGGAGAAAGAAGAAGAGAAAGGGCCTCTCGAATTTTTAGGGGATGGCAGTTATGAACTCCCCGGAGCAGGGAAGTAATAATCCCCCTTTCCCCCCCTTTAGTCAAGGGGGATGCCTGCCGGTTAGGTAGGGGGGGGATTTGAGAGGTAAACATCGGTGAATTACGAAACGGTTTTAACCACTTGTACGTATTGCGGCTGTGGTTGCGGACTTCTCCTCCAGGTGCTGGACGGAGAAGTGATCGGGACCCTTCCGCAAAAGGATCATGTGATCAACGAGGGAGGGGCATGCATTAAAGGTTGGAATGCCCACGAATTCATCTATAGCGAAGGAAGACTGAAAAAACCCCTTCTAAGAAAAGACGGGTCTTTAAAAGAGGTTTCCTGGGAAGAGACCTTTGAGGAAGTGGCCACTCGCCTCTCGAAGATTAAAGAGGAAAACGGGCCGGACAGCATCGCTGGTTTGACCTCAGCACGATGCACCAATGAGGAGAACTATATTTTTCAAAAGTGGGTGCGGGCAGTGATCGGAACGAATAATGTGGATCACTGCGCCCGTCTCTGACACTCCTCCACGGTGGCTGGTCTAGCCAAATCATTTGGAAGCGGGGCCATGACCAACTCAACCCCCGAGCTGGAAGATGCAGATTGCATTCTGATTACTGGTTCCAATACCACCGAAGCTCATCCCCTCGTAGCAAGCCGAATCTTGAAGGCTAAGGAGAGGGGCGCGAAGCTAATCGTCATTGACCCAAGAAGAACGCAGATCGCCCGGTATTCTGATATTTTTGTCCGACAACGGCTGGGAACAGATGTGGCCTGGATCAATGGGCTGATGCATATTATCCTCAAAGAAGGCTGGGAGAATAAAGAATTTGTCTCAACACGGACCGAAGGATTCGAAGAGCTGAAAAAGGAACTAGAGAATTATCCCCCTGAGAAGGTCGAAGAAATCACCGGCATCTCCAAGGCGGATTTAAGGGGGATTGCCGAAACCTATGCCAAGGCTAAAAAGGGAACCATTGTTTATGCCATGGGGATTACGCAGCATATTACCGGAACGGAGAATGTCCTCTCCCTGGCCAATCTCGCCATGTTGACCGGGAATATCGGTCGTTTGAACACAGGAGTCAATCCACTCCGAGGCCAGAATAATGTCCAGGGCGCTTGCGATATGGGCGGACTTCCCAATGTGTATACCGGATACCAATCGGTTGCTGACGAAGCCGTAGCAAAGAAGTTTGAGGAGGCATGGAAGGCCTCTCTTTCGAGGAAACCCGGGCTTACCATCATGGAGATGTTCCAAGCCATTGAAGAGGGAAAATTGAAGGCCCTTTACATCATGGGTGAAAATCCGATGGTGAGCGATCCAGACCTCCACCATGTGGAGAAAGTTCTGAACAAGTTGGAACTCTTGGTGGTCCAGGATATCTTTTTGACGGAGACTGCCAGGCTGGCCCATATTGTCCTTCCCGGGGCAAGTTTTGCGGAGAAGGATGGAACCTTTAGCACAACGGATCGTAGGGTTCAGAGAATCAGGAAGGCGATCGAACCCCTGGGAGAGGCAAAACCAGATTACGAAATCATCTGCAACATTGCTAGAAGAATGGGAAGTGCAGATTTTCAATATCATTCAGTTGAAGAAATCTTTAAAGAGATTACTCGAGTGACACCTATCTACCAAGGGATCTCTTATCAGCGAATCGAGAAAGATGGAATTCAATGGCCCTGTCGAACTCCTGAGGATTCCGGAACTCCATTTCTTCATAAAGACCAGTTTTCGAAAGGAAAGGGTTCTTTCTTTCCCATTCCTTATCGGGAGCCTGCAGAACAGGCCGATCAAGAGTTCCCTTTCTGGTTGACAACGGGAAGGATAGGTTTCCATTACCACACCAGGACGATGACAGGTGTTTCCCCTTCCCTTCAGAAAGAGGCACAGCAAAACTACATGGAAATTAATCCCTTTGATGCCGCTGAACTTGGCATTGAAGAGGGGGAAGCCGTAAAGGTGGTCTCCCGAAGAGGAGAGATTCAGATCAAAGCAAAGTTGACCTTTGGAGTCGGCCGTCAAGTTGTTTTCATCCCGTTCCATTTTGTGGAGGGGGCAGCCAATGTTTTGACCAATACGGCCATCGATCCTGTCGCGAAGATCCCTGAATTCAAGGTCGGCGCTGTCAGAGTGGAGAAGATTCAAGAAAGGGTGAACGCTTAATGCCAAGAGTCGGTGTTTTTATCTGCCACTGAGGAACAAACATTGCGTCCGTGGTTGACGTGAAGGCAGTGGTGGAGGCGGTTAAAAAATTACCTGGTGTGGTTCATGCCACAGATCTTCAGTATAGCTGTTCTGATCTTGGGCAGGGGGCAATTAAAGAAGCGATCAAAGAGCACAATTTGGATCGGGTGGTGGTTTCTTCTTGTAGCCCGCGCATGCACGAGATTACGTTCCAGCGGTGCATTGAAGTGGGTGGTTTGAACAGATACCTTTTCGAAATGGCCAATATCCGGGAGCAGGTCTCTTGGGTCACACCGGACAAAGAGAATGCAACAGAGAAGGCGATCCGACTGACAGAGATGGCGATTGCCAAAGCCTCGGGACTCCAACCCCTCATGCCGATGAAATCACCCGTGGAGAAGAGGGCATTGGTGATCGGAGGGGGAATCTCTGGTATTCAAGCTGCCTTAGATGTCAGCCTGGCAGGATATAAAGTGACCCTTATTGAAAGACTCCCTACCATTGGCGGCCGCATGGCTCAGTTGGAAAAGACCTTTCCAACCCTCGATTGCTCTGCCTGAATACTCACCCCTCGGATGACGGAGTCATCCCATGATGAGAATATTGAGCTGATGACCTATGCTGAGGTCGTCGATGTCAAGGGCTTTGTGGGAAACTTTGATGTGACGATTCGGAAAAAGCCACGGTATGTCGATATGACCAAATGTACAGGTTGCGGCCTCTGTACAGAGAAATGTCCGACCAAAATTCCGAGTGAATGGAATCTCGATATGGGATTGAGAAAGTCTATTTATAAACCTTTTGGCCAGGCCGTTCCCAATGTGCCGGTGATCGATAAGGAGCATTGCCTCTTCTTTACCAAAGGGAGATGTAAGATTTGTCAAAAACTCTGCCCTGCCGGTGCCGTTGATTATGAACAGGAAGAGGAACTGGTGACGAAGAAATTTGGGGCGATCATTGTGGCCACTGGATTTACTCAATTCGATCCCAGTGTTTATGGAGAGTACGGTGCTGGAAAGTTTAAGGATGTCATCACTGGATTACACTTAGAGAGGATGCTGGATACCTCTGGCCCAACCGGAGGACATGTGGTACGGCCTTCGGACCAGAGGGAGCCCAAGAACATTGTTTTCATTCAGTGTGTGGGATCGAGAGACGAGTCAAAAGGTCGTCCTTACTGTTCCCGGATCTGCTGCATGTACACGGCCAAGCAGGCAATCCTGCTCAAAGACCATTATCCAGAGACTCAATCTTACATCTTTTATATTGATATAAGGGCGGCCGGAAAGAATTACGAAGAATTTGTCAAGAGAGCTCAACGGGAATATGGAGCCCTCTATATCCGGGGAAGAGTCTCGAAGATTTATGAAAAGGGTGATAAACTGATCGTCCGGGGTGTAGACACCTTAGCAGGAAAACAGGTGGAGATTGAAGCGGACCTCGTGGTTCTGGCGACGGCTGTAGTTCCCCAGCCCGATGCCATTGAGCTGGCAAAGATCTTAAATATTCCCTATGACCAGTACGGTTTTTATTCTGAGGCCCATCCAAAACTCCAGCCGGTCGAAAGCGTGACCAAAGGAATTTTTCTCACCGGTTCCTGTCAGTTCCCAAAAGATATTCCTGATTCCGTGGCGACGACAGGGGCGGCTTCGGTCAGGACCTGCGAGATCCTTTCTAAGGATGAGTTGATTCTTGATCCGAAGATTGCCTTTGTCAATCCGGATATCTGCAGCGGTTGCCTCAACTGTGTCGAGGTTTGCCCCTTTAATGCGATTGAATCAACAGTCGTCGATGGGAAGACCGTTGCCCAAGTCATCCCCACCCTCTGTCACGGCTGTGGAAACTGTGCTTCGACCTGCCGGACCAGTGCGGCCAATGTTCAAGGGTTCACCGATGATCAGATCTATGCCCAGGTGGCTTCCGTATTCGAGATTTTGAAAAAGGAGAATCTCCTTGAGTTATCTGAATAGCCAGGATATTCACCAATTCAGAAACACTGTCTTGTCCCTCAATGGGGAGGACGTCTCCAAGTGCATCCAATGCGGGAAGTGTTCTGCAGGATGCCCTATCTCCCCGGAGATGGATCTTCAGCCGAATCAGGTACTCCGTTTGATCCAGATCAATGAACCCAATACTGTTCTTAAATGTTCCACCATATGGATTTGCGCCTCCTGTCAAACCTGTTCGGTTCGCTGCCCGGAAGAAATCGATATTGCCAAGATCATGGACTCCCTAAGAAAATTGGCGTTGGAGGCGAAGGTTCCGGTGGGTGAAGAAAGGGTGGTAAAATTTGGTGAGATTTTTCTCGATTCGATACGAAAACGGGGCCGTGTTCATGAACTCGAGCTGGTCATGAAGTATAATCTTGCCCTTCTTCAACCCTTCAAGGATGCCCATCTCGGTCCGGTGATGTTCGCCCGTGGGAAACTGGGTTTTTTAGGTCATAAGATTAAAGAAGTGGGGAAGATCAAGGAAATCTTCAAAAATAGTAAAAGATTGTTTAAACCTTAGAGGTCCTTCGATGCAAATAGGGTATTATCCTGGTTGTTCCCTTGAGAGCAGTGCCAAAGAGTTCGATCTTTCCATTCGAGCCATCTTGCAAGAGATGGAGATTTCATTGAAGGATATCCCTGATTGGAACTGCTGCGGAGCCAGTCCTGCCCATTATCTTAATGAAGAATTGGCCAAGGCTTTACCTTATCGGAATCTGGTGAAGGCGGAAGAGGCTGGCCTGGATCGAGTGGTCTCACCCTGCCCAGCCTGCTACAGCCATTTGAAGCACGTCCATGAAGAGGTTTTGAAAGAGTCCCATCTCGCAGACCGGCTCGGGACAATTGTTGGAAAAAGATATGGCGGTGGTATTGCGTCGAAACACTTGCTTGACTTTATCAAAGAGGACATTGGTTTCGATCGATTGAAGTCGAGCATGAAGACTCCTCTCAACCGATTGGAAGTGGTAAGCTATTATGGTTGTCTTACCAGGCTTCCGGGAGTCAACATCGATGATGTTGAAAATCCAGTGATCATGGATGAAATTGTAGAGGTCCTCGGGGGAGAACCTTTGGACTGGTCTTACAAAACCGAATGCTGCGGAGCAAGCCTCTCCGTCTCACGGACAGAGATTGCATTGAGATTGGTTAACTCCATTCTTGAGGCAGCCAAGGAGAAAGGCGCAGATTGCATCGCGGTTATCTGCCCCCTCTGTCAGTCCAACTTAGATGCCCGGCAAGGAGACATTCGTAAAAAGTATGGAACCTCCTATGGAATCCCTATTCTCTATCTCAGCCAGTTGATCGGCCTGACCCAGAGACTCAGCTATTCTCAATTGGGGCTGGATCGATTGATTATTAGCCCCAAGGATCTTCTCTTAGAAAAAGGAATTATTGAGAAATAAGAACCGGGGATGATAAAGTGTTCCAATATCCTGGCCAACCCGATTTTAAATTCTATTCCCAAGATCCCAGAATTTAAGATCTGCGCCGTGAAGATTCAAAAGATAGAGACAACAGGGAAAAACATCTCTTCCTCTCCCTCAGTTCATTAGTTGGACTTACCTGAATAATTATTGGAATGGATCACCGTAGATTGAGAAATGTTAATTATTTCACTAACTTTTTCCTCTTTTTTTAACAAGCTTCGTCTCGAAGTATAAATATCAAATAATAACAGCATGTTAAGGTTTAATAAAAAAAACTAACATATCTTTGTTTTCTCATAAAATTTTCCTTGACAAAAAGAAGACAATTTTGTAGTTTGTTGCGGGAACAAGAAACTTTTCACAAAGAGAGCCTCACAGGCGAATGACTGCATTATTAAAAACTATCGTGGGGCGACATACCGACTTTAATAAAAGTTATTTCTTATGTCGGGATAAGGGGGGAGCATGCTGATTGAATATCTGGCCATTCTCATCTATATTGCAATTGCTGTTGTCTTCGCCCTGTTTGCGATTGCGGCCTCAGCCTTACTCGGGCAAAGGAAACCCACGGCCATTAAAAAAGCTCCCTACGAATGTGGGATGACAACCGTTGGCTCAAGCTTCCGTAGAATCCCTATCAAATATTACATCATCGCCATGCTTTTCCTCCTCTTTGATATTGAGGTGGTCTTCCTTTATCCCTGGGCAGTGGTTTTCAAACAGTTAAAGGTCTTTGCCTTTGTCTCCATGGTCGTCTTCATTGGAATTTTACTTATCGCCTATATTTACATCTGGAAAAAAGGAGCATTGGAATGGGAATAGAAACCTACCTTGAGAAAACGCCCTTTATGCCTGCCCTGGATTGGATCGTCAATTGGGGTCGAAAGTATTCGATCTGGCCGGTAACCTTTGGCTTAGCCTGATGTGCTCTGGAGATGATCGTCACCAGTTCGGCGACGTGGGATATTGCTCGATTCGGTTCAGAAGTTTTCAGGCCCTCTCCGCGGCAGGCAGATCTGATGATCGTAGCAGGGACCCTGACCAAGAAGATGGCCCCGATGGTCAAACGTATCTATGAGCAGATGCCGGAGCCCAAATGGGTCATCGCCTATGGGGCTTGCGCCTGTTCAGGAGGAATATTCAAAACCTATAATGTTGTTCAGGGAGTGGATCAGATTCTTCCCGTGGACATCTATGTCCCGGGTTGTCCACCTAGACCAGAATCTCTGCTCACCGCCCTTGTCAAACTCCAGAAGAAGATCGAGAAAGAGACGCTGGCGGACCGGAAAAATGTCCGAATCCCCCTCGAACAAGAGATCAATGAATAAAAGGAAAAGGGAATGGCCGAAATCAATCTCACTGTAAAAAAATTACAAGAAAAATTCCCGGCCTCCGTTTTGGAGGTGAAGACATTTCGGGATGAAGTCAATGTTACAGTCCAGAAGGGAGATATTTTTGAGATCTGCAAATTTCTCTATTCGGACCCTGATCTCCAATACCAGATGCTCACCGATCTCTGTGGTGTAGATTATTTTCCCACACAGCCTCGCTTTGAAGTGGTTTATCTTCTTTACTCGATGAAGAACCAACAAAGACTGAGGCTGAAAACGAAGGTTGGAGAGAATGAATCGATTTTAAGTGTCGAATCGATCTGGAAAGCAGCGAACTGGTTAGAAAGAGAAGTTTATGATCTTTTTGGAATTCATTTTGTTAACCATCCTGACCTAAGGAGGATTCTTCTCTGGGATGGTTATGAAGGTCATCCCTTGAGAAAGGATTTTCCGGTCGAAGGACCGGATTTTGACAAACCATTTGTCCCCGAGGTTTGAAATGGCAGAGACACGGTTTATGACTATCAATATGGGGCCTCAACACCCGGCCACGCACGGGGTTTTGAGGCTTGTGTTGGAATTGGATGGAGAGGTGATCGTTAAGGTCGTTCCCCATATCGGCCACCTTCATCGGGGGGTTGAGAAACTCGCTGAAAGTAAAACGTATCACCAAGTCATTCCCCTCACCGACCGTTTGGATTATACCAATGCGATGGGGAATAACCTGGGCTATGTGTTAGCTGTGGAAAAGCTTCTTGGCATTGAGGTCCCCAAGCGGGCTCAATATCTGAGAGTCATGATGACTGAGCTTCAGAGGATCGCTGCCCATCTCATCTGGTTGGGAACGCATGCCTTGGACATCGGCGCCATGACGCTCCTCTTCTACAACTTTCGGGAAAGGGAGGATATCCTGAGAATCTTTGAGGAGGTTTCGGGAGGGAGACTTACGCCCACCTACATGAGAATTGGCGGAGTTTCAAAAGACCTTCCCGATGGAATCGAAGAGGAGATTAAAGTATTTGTCGGGGCCTTTCCTGGCCATATCAAAGAATATGAAACCCTGCTGACAAAGAATGTGATCTGGTTAAAGCGGACCAAGGGTGTTGGGATCATTTCTAAAGAGGATGCGATCAACTGGGGAATGACCGGGCCCAGTCTGCGTGGCTCTGGAGTCAAATATGATGTGAGGAAAGCTTTTCCCTATTCGGGTTATGAGGAGTTCGATTTTGATATCCCCATTGGGTCGGTCGGGGATGTTTACGATCGGTATATCGTGCGATTGAGAGAGATGGAATGGTCGAATGCTATTGTGGAACAGGCATTGGAGAAGCTTCAGAAAGGTCCTATCCTTTCGGATAATCCTTGGGTTGCTCCTCCCCCCAAAGACAATGTCCTTAAAGATATCGATGCATTGATTCGGCAATTCAAGATTGCCTCCGAAGGCTTTCATCCGCCGAAAGGCGAAGTCTATGTGGGCGTGGAGGCGTCGAAGGGAGAGTTAGGATACTATCTCGTCAGCGATGGATCGAATCGGCCCTTGCGGATGAGGATTCGACCGCCCTCTTTCCTTAATCTCAGCGCCCTTCCCAAAATGATTGAGGGAAGTTTGATCGCTGATGTGATTTCAGCCATTGGAAGTATTGACATCGTTCTGGGTGAAATAGATCGTTAGGTGTAAAGCGTTAGGGGTAAGGTATTCTCGCCTTACACCTTGCGCCTCACGTTAAACGTTAAGAGGTATATCATGACGGACATTCTTTTTAGCAGTTGGGGTGGAGTGGTCACAGATAATCGGGGGAGGGCTGAAGCCGAGAGGCAACCCGTCTCCGGTCTCAATCTCCCCCTGGAATTGGATAAAGAAAAAAAGATCAAAGCCTTCATTGGATGGGATGGAATCGTCATCAGAGATCCTGATGTGAGTATGGTCGATTTGATTCGGGCCTATCTTGAAGCCGTTCAAAAGGAATCCTGTGGAAAATGTACTCCCTGCCGGGTGGGGACTCGGGTCATGGCGACCGTACTGAATCGAATTGCCAATGGACAGGGCAAGGAGGGGGACCTCAACCAATTGAAATATCTGGGTGAGATGATCAGCAAAAGCTCGAAATGCAACTTGGGACAAACAGGTCCAAAACCAGTATTGGACGCCATCGATCATTTTGAAGACCAATTCTCCGGTGCCATCCAACTGCAGAAAAAGATTCCTCGCCAGGAATATAAAGTCAAGGTGACCGCACCTTGTGAAAGCGCTTGTCCATCCCATCTTCCCATTACACGCTATGTTGAGTTGATCAAAGAGGGACGATTCGAAGAATCCCTTGCACTCATTCGAGAGGCGACCTGTCTCCCCGGAATCCTGGGAAGGGTCTGTGTCCGTCCCTGTGAAGATAACTGTCGTCGGGGAAATGTGGATGAAAGTATTTCTATTAAATGGTTGAAGCGGTTCGTGGCAGATTACGAGTTGGAAAAGAGGAAAGAGCCACTATTTAAAAAGGAAGCAACCCGTTCGGAGAAAGTGGCCATTATTGGAGCGGGTCCAGCTGGTCTCTCCTGCGCCTATTATCTTGCCCTGAAAGGTTATCAGGCCACTATCTTTGAAAGATTGGGAGAGCCCGGCGGAATGGCAGCCATGGGGATCCCTGACTATCGCCTCCCAAGGGATATTGTTGGATATGAGGCAGAGGTTGTAGAGAAGTTAGGGGTTGAGATTCGATATAACACCCAGGTGGGAAAGGATATCACCATCTCTCAGATGTTTGAGCAAGGTTACAAAGCGATCTTTATCGGTGTCGGAGCCCAGACCAATACACCCATGGGGGTTGAGGGAGAAGATAAGGGATATCAGGGATTCATCCCCGGTGTTTATTACCTCTTAGAAATCAATCTGGGAAGAGATCCCTACCCTGAAGGGAAAAGGGTCGTGGTGGTCGGCGGTGGAAATGTGGCCATTGACTGCGTCCGGTCTTCTTTCCGCATTGGCAAAGCGGATGTGAACTTGGTTTATCGAAGGACGAAAAAGGAGATGCCTGCCGATCGCGTAGAGATCCATGATGCAGAGGAAGAGGGTGTAAAATTCCATTACCTATGCAATCCCGTCCGGATTGTTGAGAAGGAGGGAAAGGTTGTTGGAATGGAGTGTATCCGGATGGAATTGGGCGAACCGGATGAAAGCGGAAGGCGAAGACCTGTTCCAATCAAGGGCTCAGAATTTTTCATCGAGGCGGATATTGCCATCCCTGCTATTGGACAGGCGATCGATCTCTCCTTCCTCGAAGAGAAGGATGGAGTGAAGACGACGAAACGATCTACCATCGCCATCCAAGAAGGAACCTTCCTGACAAGTCGTCCAGGCATTTTCTCCGCAGGGGATTGCGTGACGGGACCGGATGTCTTAGTCCGTGCAGCCGGCCATGGGAAGAAAGCGGCTGAGAAGATTGACCTTTTCCTTCGCGGCGTGGAGGTAAAAGAATCCGAAGAAGAACGCCTGGAGGGCATGGTTGAGAAGATCAAGGTTTATAACAAGAACGAAAATATCGGAATCTCCGGCGGACAGAAGAGGGCGACATTGAACATGCTTCCTCCCGATTCGAGAAAATGGATCTTCGATGAGGTGGAAGAAGGATTTTCTATTCCGGTGGCACAGAAGGAATCGGAGCGGTGTCTCCGATGTGTGCGGGTCGGGCTCTTTGCAGTTTGAAGATATTTTAAATTCGATATTAGGATTTTGGATTTTTAGACGTGGAGGCTATCATAAAGCATGTTAAAGTTGACGATTGATGGGAAAGAGGTTGCTGGAAGGCCGGATCAAACAATCCTGGATGTGGCCAAAGAAAATGGGATCACGATTCCGACCCTGTGTTATCATCCCAGATTAAGCCTGCTCAAATCCTGCCGTATCTGTTTGGTTGATGTCGAGGGTGCGGAAATGCCCATGGCTTCCTGTGCAACACCAGTGGTCGAGGGGATGGTCGTCCACACCCGCACAGAGCGCGTCGAAAAGATGAGACTGGAAGCTTTGAAGCTCTTGCTGGTCAACCATCCTCTGGATTGCCCTGTCTGCGATGCGGGAGGAGAATGCCAACTTCAGAACCGCGCCTATGAATTTGGGATCAACCAGGTCGAGTTCATTACCGAAAAAGTGGAACATTTATCCTTTGATTATAGTACTCCTCTGATTCGTCAATGGCCTGATCGATGTGTCATGTGTCTCCGGTGCATCCAGGCCTGCATTGATATTCCGGGATCGGATGTGCTGGAGGTCACAGAGCATGGATACTCTTCACATATACAGGCCGTTCGAAAAGAGAACTGTATTTCCTGCGGGGAGTGTCTCCATGTCTGTCCGGTAGGTGCCTTAACGGAGAATCTCAGCCCCATCAAAGGTCGGACATGGCAATTGGACAGAACACAGACTACCTGCACTTTCTGCTCATGCGGTTGTCAATTAGAGCTCAACACCCTTGCCGATAGAAAAGTGGTCAAGGTGACCACCAAAGGGGAAACCGGGGTCAATCAGGGGAGTCTCTGCGTCAAGGGGAGATTCGGTTTTGATTTTATTCACCATCCGGATAGGCTTCAAAAACCCCTGGTGAAAAAATCCGGAGTTTTTGTCGAGGTCTCCTGGGAAGAAGCCCTGGATCTGGTTGCCACAAAGCTTCGAGAAATTAAGGAGAAGTATGGCGCCCAATATATCGGAGGAATCTCTTCCTCCAGGGCAACCAATGAAGAAAATTTTCTGTTTCAGAAATGGATGAGAGCTTGCATCGGGACGAACCATATTGATACAGGGGCCCGATTGTCCAGCGGATCTTCTCTCTACGGAATGATGGCCTCAACGGGGTGTGGGGCAATGACGCATTCGATGGAAGACATCGCCCAGGCTGATCTTTTTCTTATCGTCGGTGCGGATGTTTTTGATGATCACCTCATCTTTAGTAATAAGATGAGAGAAGCCATACGTGAGAATAATGCTAAAATCATCCTGGTCGACCCTCGAAAGACCCAATGGGAAAAATGGGCCGACCGGTGGTTGAGACCTGTGCCAGGCACAGATATCGCCTGGATCAATGGTCTGGTCCGCCTCCTGATCGGAAAGGGGGTTATTTCGAGAGAATATATCGGGTCGAAGACGGAAGGGTTTG
>Ga0068714_10002408_pt1 | contig 24232 bp, 16 predicted proteins | sample MTBNYHSulfiMetaG_FD_62988 | JGI IMG/M metagenome (GOLD analysis project Ga0068714, IMG submission 62988) | Enrichment culture microbial communities from rom New York Harbor, USA that are MTBE-degrading - MTBE-NYH (New York Harbor Sulfidogenic)... | ecosystem: Environmental > Aquatic > Marine >... | reverse complement strand
GATACTGCCAAATACATCAAGGGAAAGTGCAGGTTCTGCAGGTTCCTGACGGCATGCGGCGGGGGACTTCGCGTAAGGTCTGATATGGAGTACGGGGATGCCTTTGCGCCAGACCCGGCATGCTATCTTACAGACGAGGAGGTCGGGATTACCGCCGAACAGAAAACACTTCTTGCCCGCGACGGGCAGGATTTCGCCATCACTGTCTGATTCTATGCATCTACCGCCGGGGCGCCCCAGGTTCCTCGTTAGGCAGGAGATCCTTTTTCTCGTCTTGCAGCGCAGGAAGAGAATCTGCGACCAATGCAAGATTCTGCATGACCGCTAGGCTCCACTGGGCTACGCCATTTGTCCCGATGCCGGGGGCTTCGTCGATGGGATTCAGGACGACCGGACCCTCGAGGTGAATCGTTGTCATTCGCGCACGGCGCTGCTCTGGCGTGCCATCGTATTCGAAGAGTTCATGCCATGCTCGCTTGGCCAGGTTCGGATCATTCAGTCGCCAGGCGGCGTAGGCCGTAAGCCGGGAGTGAGCATTCCTGAGATGGCCGCTCTCGAAGAGAACACCCAGCTCTTTCTGACGCTCAGCGGGGTCGGCGTTGTAGAGGCGGCAGTAATCGACCCATGCCCTTTCGAATTCCGGGACTTCCGTGAGCATGATAAGCTCGGCGCAGACCTCCGCCAGTCCGAAGACGGCGGTCAGTCCTCCTGCGCCGGCTCCTTCGCCGCCATGCCAGGTGAACTTGCCGGTGTTGGGGTCGTAGGTGTTGTCGTATGTGAACAATCCCTTTGGCAGCTCACCGATGCTCTTCATGCTGCTCAGTAATTTGTCGCGGTATTTGCCGCCGCCTGTGCGTTCCCATTCGGTAAGCCATGCAGCCGCAAGGCAGCCCCAGTTGTTGCCGGTGCCGACGGCCAGGGCATCGGGCAGGGGTGTGTATTCGGTTCTCCTGACTTTGCGCGCCGGGTCGATGGTCAGGAAAGTCAGGTCGCCATCAAGCTGCTCTCGCATGAGGTCACCGACACGCTCATCGGCGGTCAGGAAGTAGTAGAAGCGGCGGTAGTTGACGTTACTGATGCGAAGCTGTTTGCAGCTGCAGCCCCAGTGCTGGACGTTGTGGCGCGAGCCAAGGCCCTTGAACCTGCCAAGATGGTGGACGTCGACCTCGCCCGTGTGGCGCGTCATGGCTTCGGCCATGCGGAAAATATCGGCGCGGCCGGTGCGTAGGAAGCTGTACCAGAGCCACAGGTCGGGTGAAAGCTCTGAGTTATCCCACGCATAACCGCCGACATCGTATCGCCAGACGTGGCGGTCGCGGTCGTAGGTGTGCATTATGTCACCATAGTCCCAGAAGCCGTACCAGTGCCGCTGCTCAACTTCTTTTTTGTAATAATCGAAGAAGAAATCAAGCTGGTCCTCAAGGATGGCTTTGGCGGGCGTCGAACGGTCGGGCAGGCTCCAGAGTGCGCCGAAGACGCTTGCATCAAGATACTGCTGTGGCGGGCAGACAAGCAGTGGCGGCGTGTTGGTCATGGCTGCGAAATCCACCATTTGACGCCGCGAAGGGGTGGCTGTCGTTGCCCAGAGCACCATCTCCGATGTTCGAGCAATGCCCATGGGTGTACCCCAGCCTTTCTCATAGTCCTCGTAGGTAATGTTCAGGCCCTCGAGCTCCTCAGGGTGTGTAGTCATTCCCATGCCATCATGATAAAAGCGAAGATCCATTGCCGGGGCATCGGGAGACCAGAGCCACATCGTGACCTCAGCGCTATCAGTTGTTGCGCTTCGGATGTCAAGCTGGGCGGGGTTCTTCTGCCAGAAGTCACGCATGCCGAATGCGATGCCGCCGGAAATGCCGCCAATGTAGCCTGCTCCGGAGGCACGTCGGCCTGCGCCAGCGGGAATCCAGCCGTAACCGGGTTTTGTACGTTTGCGTATCTGGAAACCATCAGCGGAGAGCTGGCTGAGCGTGAAATCGCCCCACGCTGGGACGAGTTCGAGACGATTAGCCGCTCGAGGGTCGACTTCCTCAAGAGCGGGCACCGGCATCCCGGCTATCTGTGCCTGACGTGCCGCCTCACCGGGGTCGCGCCTCAGGCCGGTAAGGCCGCGAACGGCTTCGGCCCAGAGGCCGTCATTCTCACCAGTAAAGCGAACGTGTCGGTCATAGAGCTGGTCACGCATTGGCACAGTGAAGCGCAGCCCCAGCCCGCGGATGAAATCAGCATTCTCATCGCCGTCATAGATAAAGGTATGCATGACGCGTATGTGGCTGCTTGCTGAGTAGAAGTACAGGCGCAGTGTGAAAGGAAGCCATGCTCGCGAGCCTGCGCTCTTGTGCGTGCCCTGCAGGCAGATCACGGCCCTGAGCGGCCCGGATTGCTCGACGACAGCCTTCTCGATAAAGCCGGTAGACCGCTCCTGTCGGATGGTGCCATCTTCAGGAGTCTCGGGCCTATCCTGGCGAAGGCAGACAAGTTCAGCATCCTTCCCCAAGGTGATACCATTCCGCTGGATGGACTTTATAACGACCTTGCCTGCGCGGCCGACGCGACATTTCATCGGACCGGTATCGACCTCGATGGCATCAGATGCCTCAGTCACGACGACTCTAGCGCCCACTGATTCGGAGGCACATGGCTTCAGGAGCAGCGTGGAGGTCAGCGGCGTGCCGGGGGAAATCGCGTGGGCCGTCCACTTAAGCGAGCCGTCGGGCCAGAAGGCGAGCGGCCATGTCTGCAGGGGCACATCGTGGCCTTTATCGTTCTCCATCGAGAACGGCTGGCTGGGCTTGTATTTGCCCCTCGGCCAGGGCACGCCCCATGTCGTACCGCCGAACATCACGGGAGTTCCACCTTCGAGCCAATGCAATTCAGTGCCTTTGTTGCCCGGCTGCACCGCAGCCCCATGCGATGGCGTGGTCATTATCGTTACCGCTAAAGTGAGTATTATTGCGCAAAGCCAGCCGTACATATCAGAGCTTTGCCTTCTTGACCGCTGCGAGTGTTCTGGCAATGTTGGAATGGTCATGCGACGTTGAGACAAAGCACGCCTCGAATTGCGATGGCGGCAAATACACGCCTGCCTCCAGCATTGACCTGAAGAACCGGGCATAACGGGCCGTATTACATGTCATTGCCGATGCATAATCCGTGACATTATCTCCTGTGAAGAAGATCGTGAACATCGAGCCTGCACGGTTTATTATGCGAGGAATGCCGCGCGCGGTCAGGGCTGCGCCCACAGCTCCGCACAGTATTGCCGTTTTCCGCTCCAGTCCCTCATAGGGCGCCATGTGTTTCAGCAGCTTGAGGGTGGCGATCCCGGCAACCACGCAGACGGGATTGCCGGATAGCGTTCCGGCCTGATAGACCCTGCCCTGCGGCGCGAGATTGTCCATTATCGCCGCCTTGCCACCACAGGCGCCGATGGGGAATCCGCCGCCGATTATCTTGCCCAGACAGGTCAGGTCGGCCTTGACCCCGAAATATGGCTGGACACTGCCATAGCCGAGACGGAAGCCGGTAATCACCTCGTCAAAGATAAGAATGCTGCCGTGCTTATTGCATTGGTTGCGCAGGCACTTCAGGAATCCAGCCTTGGGAAGCACTACGCCCATATTGCCCGCGATGGGTTCGACGATGGCGGCAGCAATGGTCTTGCCGTGCTTGGCAAAGGCCTTCTTCACAGCGGCCTCATCATTGTATGGCACGAGTATCGTGTGCTTCGTGAAATCCTTCGGTACGCCGGGGCTGCCGGGCAGACCGAGGGTCATAACACCGCTGCCGGCAGCGGCAAGCATATGGTCGACATGGCCATGATAGCAGCCGATGAACTTGAGGACTTTGTCACGGCCGGTTGTGCCGCGAGCCAGGCGAATGGCTGTCATGACAGCTTCTGTGCCGCTGGATACGAGTCTTACCTTGTCGACGGAGGGGATGGCCCTGGTTATCATCTCGGCAAGCTGGATTTCGGCCTCCGTCGAGACTCCATAACTCGTTCCTCTTTCCATCGCCTTTCTGACGGCGGCCAGGACCTCTCTATTGGCATGGCCAAGTATCATCGGGCCCCATGAGAGGCAGTAGTCGATGTACTTTCTGCCTTCGGCATCCCAGAGGTAAGGGCCTTTGGCCCGGGCCACAAATATCGGCCTGCCGCCAACTGCGTTGAAGGCGCGGACGGGTGAATTGACACCGCCAGGGATTACCTTCTCAGCTCGCGAAAAGAGTCTACGGTTCAGATTGGCCGCCATGCAGAGACTCCGTCAGTACTTAGTACATGGGTATGATGATACCGCGTTCGGGTGCGGTTGCCAAGTATAAGTGAAAGCTGCAAAGACTTCATTGCTGCATCAGGCCGAAGATGCCTGGCAGCCACAGCGACAGAGTGGGCCAGTAGGTAATCAACATCAGACTTGCGACCATCGCGCCAAAGAAGGGTATCATCGAGGGCAAGGCGTCGGCGATGCTTATCCTGCCTATGCCACAGCCGATGAAGAGGCATGTGCCGACCGGCGGCGTGCAAAGGCCGATGCATAGATTGGCGATAAGGATGATTCCAAAGTGCACCGGGTCCATGCCCAGGGCCGTCATTACGGGCAGGAAGATGGGCGTGAATATGAGCACGGCTGGAGTCATATCCATGAAGGTCCCCACCACGAGCAGCACGAAATTGATTATCAGCAGTATGACTATCCTGTTATTGGAGAGCGACAGAAGCGATTCGCTCAGTGACTGAGGGATGTTCTCGTAGGCCAGCAGCCAGCTCATGGCCTGGCTGCAGCCGATGAGGAGCATTACGACAGCTGTGGTCTTACCGGTTTCGAGCAATATACGCGGTATGGCCGAAAGACGCACTTCGCGGTAGCAGATGACAGCCAGTATGAAGGCATATGCGACCGATATTGCTGAGGCCTCGGTGGCGGAGAAGATACCACCCAGGATGCCGCCCATCACTATGATGACGAGAAGAAGCGATGGCAGCGCCTGAAGAAACGTAGTGACGATGAGGCCGAGTTTCGCAGCCTCCGAACGGCCATATCTGCGTCGGCGGCTTATGACATAGCACACGGCCATAATTGCCAGACCGACAGCTATGCCCGGCAGCACGCCGGCCATGAACATCGCAGCGACAGAGACATTCCCGGCGACGACGGCGTAGACGATCATGATGTTGCTGGGTGGAATCAGCAGGCCCGTGGTGGCGGCGGTCGAGGTCACGGCGACATTGAAAGCCCTGCTGTAACCCTGCTTGTTCATCTCGGGTATCATGAAGCCGCCGACTGAAGATACGGCTGCAGCGGCGGAGCCTGAGATGGAGCCGAACATCATACAGGTCAGCGTGTTGACGAAACTGAGGCCGCCCGTAGCCCATCCCACAAGCGAACTGGCGAAAGCGATGAGCCGACGGGCCATGCCTCCCTCGCCCATCAGGATGCCGGAGAGAATGAAGAAGGGGATGGCCAGGAGCGGGAAGCTGGCGATGCCGTTGGCGATGCGCTCGGCTACGATATTCATCGGCACGCTACCGAGCGAGAATATCGCCAGGAGGGTCGAGATGCCGATGCAGAATACGATGGGGACGTTCATCAGGAGAAGCGCGACAAAAGCGACAAGAAGTATGAGTCCCTGGGTTTCCATTTTCAGTTACCCTCCAGCATCTGAGCAGGAGGCTGCGCCTTGCCGGCGGCTATCTCGATGATCCGCTCGACGCAGAAGATCGTGATGAAGAACCCGCTGACAGGAAGCGCGAGATAGATATATCCTACCCTGATGCCCAGAGATGGAGAGAGCTGATTCTCGACGAGTGTTTTGCGTACAAGTTCAGCGCCGCCGATGACCAGAGCGATCACTGCGAACAAGGCGACAAGAATGTTCACTATCAACTCCATGGTGGCTTTGGCTCGCGGGTCCAGCTTCTGGGTGAAATAGTCGACGCCGAGGTGGGATTTCGAGCCATATGCAACACTCGCGCCGAGCAATGAGACCCAGATGAGCAGGGTAGTAGCAAGCTCCTCGGTCCAGCGGCTCTGTGCTCCCAGCACATATCGGGAGAAGACCCCCCACAAGACATCGAGCACCAGCGTGGTGACCAGCAGAATGACGGCAAGCTCGAGCAAACGAGTCATTGCTTTCTTGATGGACAGGAGCAACTTGAGCATCCTATTGCACACTCCCAATCTCTTGCAGTAGCGTGCCGATTGGCGTCCCTTCACAAGCTTTGAGCAGAGGCATAACTTTCTCAGCGAAGGGGGCCTTGTCCGGATAGTAGACCTTCACTCCCTTGGCCTCGACGGTTTTGAGCGTCTCGGCATCGTATTCCAGCCAGAGCTGCCGCTGATACTTCGACGATTCATCAGCGGCCTCCTGCAGCCACCTCTGAACTCTCGGAGGCAACTCATTCCAGACGCTGGTACTGACCATGAGTATATCAGGTATACGGGTGTGTTCGTCCATGCTGAAGAATTTGCATACCTCATAGTGCCGGCTGGTGTAGAAACTGGGCAGATTGTTCTCTGCGCCGTCGACCATCTTCTGTTGCAGCGCCGTGTAGAGTTCGCCCCACGGCACCGGCGTCGGCGCTGCGCCGAGCACTTCTATAGTATCCATACAGGTCTTGCTTCTCATGACCCGAATTTTCGTGCCAGCCAGGTCCGCGGGCGAAAGAACTGGTTTCGAGATCATATAGAAATTGCGGCTGCCGGCATCATAATAGCACAGGCCCTTCAGCCCCGATTTCTCACCTGAGGCAAGCAGCTTCCTGCCGATCGGGCCATCCAGCACCCGCCAGTAGTGGTCGGAGTCGCGGAAGATATAGGGCAGGGAGAACACGGCCATTTCCGGCACAAAGTTCTCAACTGCAGCAGCTGAAACCTTTGTCATGGCCAGCGCGCCTCTCTGAAGCTGGGCTATATTCTCCGTCTCGTTGCCGAGTATGCCACCCGAGAAGATCTGAAGCTCGGCAGTCCCGCCGGACTTCCGCCGGAGCCGGTCCGCCATATAAAGCATGGCCTTGTGAACAGGGTGCGATGGGTCCAAGCCATGCGCGAGCTTGAGCACTATCTTGCCTTGTGTGGATGTTGAGAGCGCGTGCCGGCGGACGGCCCAGGCATAGGCAGCAACGCAGACTACCGCCAAGACGCACAGAATCACGAACAGATACGAAGGCTTCTTGCCGTACATTGCCCAGAAATTCTCCTGTTGGTGCTGGACGGCCATAGAAATAATCGCCAATCGGACATGATTCAAGCGCAAAATCAGGGCGCAGACCGGAAAACAATTGTGTCGTCATAGGGGATTCACGATAATGCCGGCAATCCTGCCACTGGCGGGATACTGGCGGATATGGTTTGGAAGGAGCTGCTCCAATGAGACTGCCGAATACCCTGATGATTGCCATCGTAATCATATTGGCTTTGTCGACAGCTGTTACTGCGTATGCGCCGCCGGCCTCGAACCGGCACAAGTTCAATTTCAACGCTGGGTGGCGCGTGACAAAGGGCGACCCGAACGGAGCTCAGCAGCCTGATTTCGATGACTCCTCATGGGAACTGGTTACGACGCCTTACGCATTCAACGAAGATGATGCATTCAAGATACGCATGAACCAGGTTTACAACGGCCTTGGCTGGTACCGTAAGCACTTCAAGGTACCTGCTGAGTACAAGGGCAGCAAGGTATTCCTGGAGTTCGAGGGAATAAGGCAGGCCGGGGAGTTCTACCTGAACGGCAAGTTCATCGGGCGGCATGAGAACGGCGTCAACGCCTTTGGCTTCGATATCACCGACACTGTGAAGTTCGCGCCGGAAGACAACGTCATCGCGGCCCGGATAGACAGCTCCTACGGCTACAAAGAGTGGGAGACAGGCGTCAGCTTTCAGTGGGGCAGCGGCGATTTCAACGTCAGCTACGGTGGCATAAACAAGAATGTCTATCTCCACATTGTGCCGACGACATACCAGACGCTGCCCCTGTATGGCAGCCTCGGGACGACAGGCGTCTATGTACACGCCGAAGATACGGATGTGAAGGCTTGCAAAGCGACCATCACTGCCGAATCGGAGGTACGCAATGATTCTGATGCGGCCAGGACTGTTACTTATGGCGTGACTCTCGTCGATATGCGGGGCAAGGTCCGCGGTACTTGCAGCACAGGCCCGTTCAAGCTCGATGCCGGAGAGACGCGGGTGTTGACCGCGACTCTGCCAGTTTCGAAGCTTAACTTCTGGAGTTGGGGGCATGGCTACCTCTACGACGTCTACACCGTGCTCAAGGAAGACGACAAGGTGATAGACGCTGTCAAGACGCGAACCGGCTTTCGCAAGACCGAATTCGCCAACGGCCTGATCAAGCTTAACGACCGTGTTATTCAGCTTCACGGCTATGCTCAGCGAAGCACAAATGAATGGCCAGCCCTCGGTTCAGCCGTTCCAGCCTGGCTGAGCGATTTCAGCAACGGGCTCATCGTTGAGGGCAACGGCAACGTCGTTCGCTGGATGCATGTTACCCCGGCGAAACAGGATATCGAATCGTGCGACCGCGTTGGTCTGATACAGTCAGTTCCAGTTGGAGATAAGGAGAAAGACGTCACCGGCCGCCAATGGGAGCAGCGCAAGGAAGTGATGCGCGATACCATCATCTACAACCGCAACAATCCCTCCATCCTCTTCTGGGAATCCGGCAACAACGGCATCAGCGAAGAGCACATGCTGGAGATGAAGGACATCCGAGACAAGTACGACCCGCACGGCGGCAGGGCGATAGGCTGTCGCAACATGATGGGCAGCAAGGTCGCCGAATACGGCGGCGAGATGCTCTACATCAACAAAAGCGCGGGCAAGCCGATGTGGGCGCACGAATACTGCCGCGATGAGGCAAACCGATGCTGGTGGGATGAGTTCTCCCCGCCGCTCTTCCACAAGGATGGCGAAGGTCCGGGTCAGGGGCCATCATACAACCGCAACCAGGATTCGTTCGTCATCGAAGAGGTCCGGCGGTGGTTTGACTACTGGCGAGAACGCCCCGGTACAGGACGGCGCGTCAGCAGCGGGGGGGCCAACATAATCTGGTCCGACTCCAACACGCATTATCGCGGCGACGATAACTTCCGCCGCAGTGGCGAAGTAGATGCGATGCGGCTTCCGAAGGATGTCTTCTTTGCCCACAAGGTCATGTGGAATGGCTGGGTGAATCCCTCGCCCGACGGGATATATATTGTCGGGCACTGGAACTATCCAGAGGGCACAAAGAAGAACGTCTACGTCGTTTCTACTGCCGACAAGGTTGAGCTTTTCATCAATGGCAAGAGCAAGGGCTTCGGCGAGCAGTCATCGCGATTCCTTCATACCTTCAACGACATCGAATGGCAGCCGGGGACCGTGAGGGCTGTTGGTTACAGCTCTGCCGGCAAGAAGCTCTGCCAGGCGGAAAAGAAAACCGCAGGATCGCCGGCCAGGATCAAGCTCACAGTGCATACCTCCCCGAACGGTCTTATCGCCAGCGGGGGCGACGTCGCGTTTGTCGATGTGGAAGTAGTCGATGCTCGCGGGATGCGCTGCCCGACGGCTGCGAATGTTATTGATTTCGAACTTGCTGGCCCAGCCGAGTGGCGGGGCGGCATTGCCAAGGGCGAAGGCAATTGCATTCTCTCCAAGAGCCTGCCGGTTGTCTGCGGCATCAACAGGGTCATCATCCGTGCGGGTGCAACTGCGGGAAAGATAACACTCGCCGCCAGGTCCGCAGGTCTGAAGGATGCCAGCGTGAGCATCGTCTCAAAGCCCTTTGCCGTGACGGGCGGCCTTGCCACAGCCATGCCTGATGACGGTCTGCCATCCAACCTGGCCAAAGGCCCGACCCCGGAACCGGAAGTGCTCAAATCCGACAGGATAGCTGTCGTGATTACCGGCTGTACGGCAGGTTCAGACCCGGAAACCGCGACGGCCTCATATGATGACAACGAGGATACTACATGGTCAAGCGAACCTAATTCCGCCAGCCCATGGATAGAATACACCTTCGCCCCGGCAAGGGTGAACCAGGTTGCCATCAAGTTCAGTGGCATGAGAACTACCCGATACCCTGTCAGGATAACCGCTGGCGACAAGGTTGTCTTCGACGGTACGAGCGAGGCCAACCTCGGGTATTGGTATTGTTCCTTCGAGCCTGTCGAAGCCGGAAGCCTGAAGGTGGAACACACCGGCAGACGCGGCTCGCTCAGGATCACCGAAATGGAGATCTATGGCCCCGTCGAGAAATGATTCCCTGGTTGTTTGCGTCTGCTGACGGCCCGCCTTGGCCCCAGGAGTATCTACCTGGGCTGTCCTTGGTTGCTTTGTCGAGCCGGATTTTCAGGGAGGCTCGGTCTCGTGCAGGGCTCCCGCCCATAGCATACCCGTCAACAAGTGTCACCTCCTCGCCGAAGGAGAATGTCATCGTCCTGCCTGGCATCCATTCGGCTCCCATGCTGTATCCATCGCCGGACTTGAGTGCTGGCAGGAACATCCTGTCTTGTCCGTGGCCGGTAGTCTGCCCTATGCTGAATGAAATCCCCTCTTTGCCTGGACTCGGAAGCATGACCCTCAGATAGTCATTACCATGCAATTCATACACGATCTGGCTGAGGTATCTCCTCTGACTCTCTCCTGTCTCCCCCGACTCAGAATCCACCCACATCATGACATAGTACCACCCGGCAGGTACCCCGAGTTGGAACTTGTATATATGCAGTCCGAGCATATCCGCCGTGTCTCTGGAATCGATTTCAGTATGCGTGATGGTGTACTCCGCCTTATCGCCACGCTCTGCCTTTCCCTTCGAGCACCCTCCCAGAACAGCCATGCATGCCAAGAGCACCACCAATTTCTTGACCATCGGGTTCTCTCCTTCTGTCTCGCTTTGTTCTATCTCCATATGCGTCTTGGCGGTGATCATATCACCGTCCAGGGGGATGTAAAGTACTATTTTGCGGCGTGACAGCTCTGCGGTATAATGCCGGGAGTCTTCCTTAACATTACACGGATTTAACAGGGTCGGAGTATGGGTCAGATAGCGCCTGTGCTGATGCTCGTGGGTTCGAACCTTTTCATGACCTATGCGTGGTACGGCCACCTCAAAGACTTCCGCCAGAAATCCATTTTTGTGGTGATAGTCATAAGCTGGAGCGTGGCATTTCTGGAATACTGCCTTCAGGTGCCGGCTAACCGGCTGGGGGCCAGCTATTACAGCCTGCCGCAGCTCAAGGTGATGCAGGAGATAATCACTATGGTGGTCTTCGCGGGTTTTGCCGTGCTCTATATGAAGCAGCAGCTCAACCGCGACTTCATATATGCTGCGCTGTGCCTGATGGCCGCAGCCTATTTCATGTTCCGCAACATCCACTCGCCCGCATAGAGTAAGCTCACAGCGGCAAAAAACGTTGCCACCGTAAGGGCGGCATATTATCATCTGGCCATGGCCACAGACCTGCCGGAAAAGAACGTATCGCCAGATGTTGTCACGCCCTCTGCAACGGCTGGAAAGCAGCCGGGCTGGATGGCTATATACGCCGTTGCGGCGCTGATAACACTTGTCACGGTTATCACCTTTCATGGGCTTCTCCGTAATGATTTCCTTGAATGCAGCGACGATGAGGCCTATATCCTGAGCAACAGCCATGTCCAGCAAGGTCTCTCATGGGAGTCTGTGAAATGGGCCTTTACCACCTTTGATGCCAGTAACTGGCACCCGCTGACATGGCTGAGCCACATGCTGGACGTGGAGCTCTTCGGCATGTGGCCGGGGGGGCACCATCTGATGAGCCTCTTCCTTCATACAGCAGGCGCTATTCTTCTATTTGTGTTTCTGTCCCGCACGACCGGGAGACTGTGGGCAGGCTGCATCGCGGCACTCCTGTTCGCCATTCACCCGCTGAATGTTCAGTCGGTGGCGTGGGCAGCGGAGAGAAAAGATGTCCTCAGCGCGCTATTCTGGTTCGCGACGATGCTTATTTACACTGGGTATGTCAATCGCGGGGGCTGGGCGCGATATGCGGCTGTTCTGCTGGTTTTCGCCTTCGGCCTGATGGCCAAGCCCATGCTCGTGACCCTGCCGGTCGTGCTGCTGCTTCTCGATTACTGGCCTCTAAGACGGTTCGTATCGACGCCGGCATGGCGACTCATTGTCGAGAAAGCACCGCTCCTTGTGCTGTCCGCAGCATCCTCAGTGGTGACGCTGGCGGCACAGACAAGGGCGATAGCAACGCTCGGACAGGTCGATCTGTCCATAAGACTGGCCAACGCGGTGCGCTCATATGGAGTCTATCTGTTGCAGGTTGTCTGGCCGGCGAGGTTGGCGATATTCTATCCTTATCCAGACTCGGCCGCCATACTCAGAGCGGAAGCTGCTATCGCAGCCGTCGTATTGGCGGCGATAAGCGCACTGGCCTGCTATCTATGGCGAAGAAAGCCCTATCTGGTCATCGGATGGACGTGGTACCTTATCACACTTGTGCCTGTCATAGGAATAGTGCAGGTCGGGCTGCAGGCGCACGCCGACCGCTATACATACATTCCGTTTGTCGGGGTATTCATCGCGTTAGTGTGGCTAGTAGTAGAGGCGGTTCAGAAGCGGGCTGTAGCGCGATGGGTAGCCGGCGCGGCTGCGGTCATTGTTATCATTGCCCTGTGCTCTGTCACTGTACAAGCCGTGGCATTGTGGAAGGATAGCCTCACGCTGTACGCCCATACTCTGAACATCACAGAGCACAATGCCATGATACAGAGGGACATGGCATGCCTGTACCTCAAGAAAGGTAGCCCTGATGAGGCCCTCGCCCATGCACAGATGGCTGTCCGGGCCGATCCGCAATGGTTTGAAGGATATGCGGCTGTTGCGCGAGCTTTGATGGAGCAAGGAGACCTTGAAGAGGCGATGAAGGCGTGCCTGAGAGCAGTGGAGCTTGGAAGGGGGGAGCCTCTGCCGCATTTCCTTCTAGGCCAGATCTATATACGACAGGGGGATTGCCAGATGGCGATTCCTCAGCTGCAGGCGACTCTTGCCTTGGAGGAGGACTATGGTGTGTGGAATGACCTGGGAGTATGTCTGAAGCGAACCGGCCAAATCGAAGAGGCTGAGAGGGCGTACCGTCGCGCGATAGACATAAGCCCGCAAGAGGTACTTGCATATAGAAACCTCGGTGTCCTTCTCATGGAACGGGGCCGCAGCCAGGAGGCGGTGACGGAGCTTGAGAAAGCAGCCTCTCTGGCGCCGCATGACCCCGCGATAGGTCAGTTGCTTGAGCAGGCGAAGGCGGCCGGCAGGTGAGCTAGTCCGGCTCGAACTTGTAGCCTACTTCGCGAACGGTGTGGATGAAACGCGGCTTTAGGGTCTTGCCTTCTATCTTGTCGCGAAGCGTAGTGACGCACCGGTCAATGCTTCTTGGCGTAACAAAGCAATCGAAGCCCCAGACCTGATTGAGTATCTCATCTCTGGTGAGCGCTCTGCCGGGCCGTGAAACGAAGAATTCGAGCAGCTTGTACTCCTTGGGCGTAAGCGGTATCTCCTTATTGCCCTTTTTCAGCTCTCTGGCTTCCACATCGAGCTTGAAATCCCCGAACTTATGCACTTTCCCCTTTTCCTGCTTCGCTCTGCGCAGGAATGCGGCTGCACGCGCAAGCAGCTCCTTTATACTGAATGGCTTTGTCACGTAGTCATCCGCCCCGAGATTGAGGCCAAGTACAATATCTGATTCCTCGCCTTTTGCCGTCAGCATTATGATAGGGCATGCAAGACCGGCTTCTCTGACCAGGCGGCATATCTCGTAACCATTTATCTTTGGCAGCATGATGTCAAGCACTATCAAATCAGGTTTGCACGAAAGACATGCATCAAGACCTGCTTCTCCATCTGCGGCTGTCACGACCTTATAACCCTTCACCTCAAAGTTATCCTTGAGGCCGCGCAGCATGGTCGCGTCGTCTTCTACTATCAGAACTTTTTCCATGTCTTGTTTCCCTTCAGTTCTGACTGAGTTCGGCTGCAGGCAGGCGCACCGTAAAGCAGCTTCCTTCCCCGGGCTTGCTCTCCACATCTATCCGGCCCTTGTGGGCGTCGACGATGAATTTCACGATCGCCAGACCCAGACCGCAGCCTTCTGTGCTCCGCGCAAGGCTCTGGTCCGCCTGATAGAATCTGTCGAATATCCGTCGCATCACGCGCCTGGTCATGCCCACACCGTTATCCCGGACGGCGAAGCATACCTCGCCGTTCTCCACAAACGCCTTGAGGCCTATCCGCTTATACTTGTCGGAGTACTTGCATGCGTTGTCGAGCAGGTTCACCAGGACAGTGACCGCCGCATCATGGTCCGCCATCACCTCCGGCATGCCATCGGCGACAGCATGCTCGAACTGACATCCGCTATTCTCGAATTTCGTTTTCACCGCCTCCGCTGCATCATCCACTATGGCGGCGGGGCTGGATGGGTGTATATCGAACGCTTTTTTGTTCCTCTCCATCCTGCTGAATGTCAGGAAGTTGTCAATTAGCCGTGAGAGCCTCAGGTTCTCCTTCGCGATGAGCTCGAGATACTCCCTCTCCTGCCTCTGGTCTTTGCAGTCGCCCGCAAGCAGCGTATCCACGAGCACCCGCATGGAGGAAAGCGGCGTCTTGAGCTCGTGCGTGACGGTAGCAATGAAATTGTTACGCAGGCGATTAAGCCGCATCTGCCTGTTTATGCTCACCCCCGAAGTTACCGCAACGCTGCCGATGAGTGATATGACAAGTATCGCCACCCAGACATAGATTGCGGCCTGCCTGCTGGCTGCAGCTTCAAACACCGAGGCATCCCGGAAGAAGAACTCGAGCTTCCATTCAGGCAACCATTTGCCCATACCGGCCCTGACAAATGGCTCCGTTTCTATCGCAACGTCGCCGGCCGCAATGTTGCCCTCGTTATCCACTATACGACATGTAACAGCGGGGTCCTCTACGTCGCTGGTAAGAGTGCTGAATTGTAGTCGCTCGGGCCTCAGCAGACATAACGCATGCCCGTATTGTGTTTTGAAGTGCACTCCATATGCATTCTGGCTGGTCCTGATTCTGCGGATTGTCTGGGCAGGCCAATCCCCCAGAGCGGCCGGAGACGCGAACAGCTCAACCGCCTCGAGCGACAGCTCATCGGCAGCGATCGTAGTCTGGGCCTTGAAGATAGATGCTGCCAGTTCGTCTTTGAGTCCTGCATCTTCCGCTATCCCGATCAGTCTCCTTGTCGCCCAAGCGCGCGTCCTGGTATCGCAGGAGCCCGGCAGCCGCTGTTGGTCGCCCAGATATGCGGCCAGATACTCTCTCAACCCCACGTCATTCGTGTCATGAAGCAGCTGCGCCCACATTACGCGAGTTCGGAGCATCAGCGTCCATGTCTCTTCGTCGCCCGTCCTGAAATGATGTGGCTCGACGGATTGACGCCCAAACCATTCTTTTGCCTTCTCAGGCTGGCCCATCCTGACAAGGCAGCGGACAGCCCCCATCTGGGCCTGCAAGTACTCGCTGTAGTCTGTACTCTCAGCTTCGATCTTCTGGTACAGGGCCAGAGCACCGGGATCATTGGTGTCAGTGAATTCCAGTCTCCATGCCATCCCGAGTGGCGAGTCAGGAGGTCTGGCAGGAGGGTCATTCTCGAGAATCAGAGGGTACACCGGGGGGCCATCCCCTTCGAAGACAACATACCCATCGAGACTTGTCTTTTCGGCCAGAAGGTCGGGATTGTCATCAGGCCTGAAATCGGCGCTCGCCGAGATTTCTTTCGTCATTTCGAGCAGCTGCTCCGGCACACGAGCAGTCAGCCTTGCCGCCCTGTTCCGGTATGTGTCAACCAGCTTCTGTCGCACGGCCAGCCGCTCGTTCTGAACAGCCTTTGTCATGAACCACAATAAGCAGACGGTGGGTAGTATCACCGCCGTTGCCAGCAGCAATACCACCCACCCGAACTGTCCTGTGCGATTACGTCTCATTGCACCCGCTAATTACCGGCTACCCTGAAGCTGCCGACGATGCCGTCATATACGGACCTTTTGGCCTCGAACTTGTCCTTCTCGATCCTGAATACGAACCAGTAGATCATGCCCTTGCCCGCGATGTACGTCCTGTACTCCACCATTGGTTTGTCACCTTCTTCGGTGTAATCAGCAATGTAACGCACGGCTGGCAGGCCGCCAACAGTCATTTGAATGCGACTGTCCGGACGCATGACGTAATTCTTGAAGTATCCCTTCAGGATCTCTATGTCACCGTCAACAGCAGCATCAAGGCTAATGGAGCTGGGCATTTCCGACGCCGCGAAGTTGCACCACGTTTCAAGCCCCTCGTTCACGATCGGCCAGTTGAGCTTGTATCCGCTTGCCGAGCCCTCGGTGCAGGCAAGCCACCCAGCCGGAAGGGTGATTGAAACGCCGGTATTCTCTTCAGACACGACCGTCTGCGGCTGCACCATACCGACTTCAGTCAGTTCCATCACTGCTGTGCCGGCATCATATTTCATGAGCCGCTTGTGCTCATCCGCCGAGAACCAGAGTGTATGCTCCAGGGCCTTGATCTGCCCCGAATAGATGGCGAGCCTCACCTTCCAGCACTCAGCCTTGCCCCACGGCACATCAACAAGCTCCTTGCCCACAACGTCTATCGGGCAGTCGATGACCGACCCGCCCTGGACCGTGAATATCTGGAAGCTGGTGCCATAGCCTTCCGCCAGCGGCAGCCGTCGGATAAGCATCAAGGCCTCTTCGTTATCGAACACAGGTCCTGAAACCGGCATCTCATTTGTGGTTGTCTTGCCCTTCACGGTCATGCTCAGAAGGACTTTGTCCTTCTCATATGCGGCTACGAAGTCGCCCAACTGGTTGATTGTCCTGCCGGCTATCGGTGCAAAGGTCTCTGCATCCGCCTCCACACGAGTGAACTGCCTCATGTCCTTGATCGGCACCACCTGATAACTGTCAAGCTGCCATACTTCCTTGCCGCCGGAGACTATTCTGCGGGGCATATAGTACAACGCTCCTACGTTCATCCCGGCATTCGTCTTGAGCAAGAGCCTGCATATCTCGCCATCGGCCCACGGCACTGGCCCGAGCTCAAGCGACTTTACTGGAGGCGCCCCAGATATTGACAGCTGAACGGTCACCTTATTGTCGGTGTTCTCAGGGTTCTTCTTCTGCCACTGGTACACATCAAAGCCCGCCAGAGCCACCTTTGAGGCGGGCTCTGCGCTCTTCTGGGTCACTGCAGTTCCCTGCGGCACGACCATGAAGAAGTTCTCCAGGACCTCGCTCCCAAAGAAGTTCTGCATCGTCAGAGTGCTCTGCCCATTGGCAGCCGTGCCAAGCGGACGGGTCTGGTTTATCAGCCAGCCAAGCAGCCTCACTTCATTGGGTTCAATTGGCCTGTCCACTGTCCACATCACCTTGTATGAGCCACCAGGACGAGTTGTCCGCTCAACCCTTATCTGAAGCCTCTCCCCCAATTCGTTGTAGATGGTCTGATCAGGATAGCTTGTGTACGTAAGCTGAATCTCACCTGTAACGGCCCGAGTGCCGGTGTTCTTGTAGGTGATGAGCCCTCCCTGGTACAGGTGCCCTTGGCTGTCCACAAAATATACGTGACTGTTCGATTTGATGCCTGCCGCGTGTGCATCAGCATAGGTCTGACGGTGCAGCCGGACCAGATGCTCCATCACCTCATCTGGCACCTGCGGGTACTCGAGATTACCCAGCGCCTGCAACTGGTTCGTTGCCTCGGCGGCCAGCGCCGTCTGAGACGCATACTTCGTCAGCACGAGCTGAAACTGCTTCGCTGCCTCGGTCTTGTTGCCTTTCTTTAAATAGCACATACCAGCCCGGAAGACCGCCTCGGCAGCCGACCTCTCGGATTCCCCAGCTGCTTTGGCAGCCTCCTGGTAGATGCTGATAGCCTTATCGAGGTTGCCCTCGGTCTCTTCGGCATAGATGCCCTCCTGCAGGAGAAGCGACGCCGATTTGGCCTCTGCTCCGACAGCGACTCCCGCTGCCAGCAGAACCAGCATGATTTGAATCGTCTTCTTCATGTCCGTCCCTTTCTCATAAAGAACCATGATAATCCGTTTTGCGTCAGAATGCAAAATACAGCCCCCTTGTTACACAATTGTTACCGCCCCGTGCTTTTTCCGTGATTTTCACAGGGGCTTCCAATGCCCCTGAATATGTGCTAGAATGTGTCCCAACGGCCCTTGGCAAGGAGGTTGGTTTGGCAATACTCGCAGGGATAGACGAAGCCGGTTACGGCCCGCTGCTGGGCCCGATGGTGGTCTCTTCGGCTGCCTTCGAGATACCCGACGAACTCCTCAAGGCCGACCTCTGGAAGCTCCTCAAAGATAGTATCAGCCGCTCGAAGATGCGCCTCAAGGGGCGCCTCGTCATCGCCGACAGCAAAAAAGTCTTCACTCCGGCATCCGGTATCGGTCATCTTCAGCGTTCTGTGCTCGCGTGCATGAAAGCCCTTGGCCATGTACCGCAAACAGCAGCCGATGTCGTCGCGCTGCTGGACCCGGAAGCGCCCTCAAGGCTGGGCGAATACCCGTGGTTCGCAGATATCGAGAATCGCATCATCGAGCCCCCAGCCGATATCGGTATTGCAGCGAGTGTTCTGGCGAGAAGCCTCGCTGCAAAGGGAATGGGTCTGGCGGCTCTGAGAAGCGTGTGTTTTGATGTTGCTCATTACAACAAGCTTGTAAGCGCTACGAAGAATAAGTCAACGGTGGCATTTGGCGCGGTGATAAGGCTCATTATCGAGGCGATGAAACTGGCAGAGGGGCAGAATACCCAGGTCGTGGTCGACAGACAATCGGGGAGAGTGAATTACATAGGTGCGCTGCAGCTCAATTTCCCGTCGGCGGAGCTTACCGTCTTGCGGCAGGATGAGGGGATGAGCAGCTACGAGCTGAAATTCGGTGACAGAATGCTGCGCGTGCACTTTGTTCTAAAGGGGGATGACAGGGTTCTGCCTGTGGCGCTGGCGTCGATGACGAGCAAATACCTGCGGGAGATCCTGATGGAAAGCCACAACAGATACTTCATCGGGTTGTGTCCTGAGTTGCGGCCTACGGCTGGGTACTGGAAGGATGGGACAAGATTCCTGGCGGATTTGAAAGCTCTTGCGCCGCATGTCAGATACGACCCGGATATGCTGGTTCGATGTCGCTGAGGGATTGCGCAAAGGCGCGGGAGAATGTTGTCACAGCGCGGGAACGGTGGCCAAAGTGTCCTAGCGCAGAGGGTAGGACAAGTCGTAAGTCGTTAGTCTATGGTCAGTTAGGAGTGGCCGGGGCGGGCTTTAGGCCAGGAAGTCACAGAAAGTCAATTGGATAGTCTGTATTACGATTTGTGCGGGTTGGATTGGGGCAGGGGGTGCAGATTGTGGAGCTGAGGCTGGTTTCCCTTCCATGTTTTTTCAATATTCTGCTTGACTTAGTCAAATAGTGTACTATAATACTAGTACAATGATCGAGCTAAGACTAGACAAGAAGAGCTTCGTGCCGTTCTACCGGCAAATCGTTGATATGGTACTTGCGGGCGTGGCAAGCGGGAACCTGCTGCCGGGCGAGCGGCTGCCCACGATACGCGACCTGGCAGTCAAGCTGGAGGTCAATCCCAACACGGTCGTGAAGGCGTACTCGCAGCTGCAGTTCATGGGCGTGCTTGATACTCAGCAGGGGACCGGCGCGTTCATCCGGGCGCAGTCGCATGATCCGGTGCCCGACGGTGAAAGGCAAAGGATGGTCGAGGAGCTTTGCCGCGACTTTGTCGGCAGGGCACAACTTCAGAATATCAGCATCGATGAAGTTATCAAGGGTCTGAAGGAGATGAAGAAGTGATACCCATAACAACGCTCGTCCAGCTTGCCCAGCAGAAGGCCGGCCAGAAGGACGTGCCTGACCTGGTGGCGGATGTAGTTGGCAAGATGACCGGCACAAGCACTCAAAAGAAGGAGAGTCACATGTTCGATGCACTTACACAACTGAATCAGGAGCATGCTGCACGGCAGATGCAGCGGATGAAGACCCGTGCCCCCATCACCCTCGTCTCGGCGGTGATCATCATTGTAGCGGTCGTGGCATGCCTCTGGTTTGTCAATCAGGGGAATATGCCGTACGGCATAGCCAGCATCGTCTGCGGGGTCATCGTTTCGGCCCTATGGTCGTTATCGGCGCACCTGCTGGCTGAGTGGGACAGGGCGGTCGTGCTCCGCCTGGGTCATTTCCGCTCCGTTCGCGGCCCGGGGTTTTTCATGATACTGCCCTTTATCGACAGTGTTGTGCGGGTCGTCGATATGCGTGTTCGCACGACGACATTCTACAGCGAGGCCATGCTCACGCGCGATACGGTACCTGTGAACATCGATGCAATAGCGTTCTGGCACGTCTGGGATTCGCAGAAGGCAATGCTGGAGGTCGAGAGCTACTATCAGGCCATTTCCCTGGCGGTGCAGACGGCCTTGCGCGACATGGTGGGCATCCATTCTCTGGCTGACATACTGGCGGAGCGCGAGAAGATCGGCCAGACGCTGCAGCAGGTTCTGGAGGCCAAGACCGAGGCGTGGGGCATAAGTGTCTCCTCGATCGAGATACGTGACATTGCCATCCCTGAGAATCTCAAGGATGCCCTCTCCAAACAGGCGCAGGCCGAGCGAGAACGGCAGTCCAGAAATATCCTCGGTCAGGCGGAGATGGAAATAGCCGCGAAATTCGGCGAGGCAGCCAGGGGCTACATCGAGAACCCGATCGCCCTGCAGTTACGGGCGATGAATATCGTTTATGAGGGCATCCGCGGCGGGGGCTCGCTGATGCTTGTTCCCAGCTCGGTGCTCGATACGATGAATCTCGGCGGTATAGCGGCTCTCGGGCAGATTCAGCTGCAGAAGGGTGCCAAGCCGGCTACGCCGCCTGCAGCGGATGGGCGGAACGCCTAAAGAGGAGAAGGTGGATGACGAAGGAGTCAGGAGACAGAAGAAAGAGGCGAGTGAATAGCAGAATAAAGAACGCGTGTTATCGCTTGCGGCTTCAGTCGAAGGGCTCACAAGTCAGGGCTGAGAGAAAGGCTTCTGAGGGGATGTTGAAAAACCACAGAAAAAGGGGTCAGACCCTGGAGAAACGGTTCGCCAAAAGCTCACCGCGTCTCCCAAGAGAAAGGGTCAGACCCCTTCTTCTTTCCTGCCCTCAATTGAGGTCATAGTGATCGAAACAACGGTCACCGTATGTGGGAACGACGAGTGATGGCAAGCCCACCCAGAGCCAACAGACCTATTGTGGCTGGTTCGGGAATCGGCGAGTAGACCATATCGTCCAAGCGGTAGTTCTGCTGATTCGTGCCGCTTCCTCCCACCAATTCCACCGAGGTGAAGGGGGTATCAGAGATGAATCCCCAGAACTCGCCGCCATAGCTATTTGAGATGGCTCCAACGTTGAAGGCAAAGTCGGCGATATGAACCAGCAAGCTGTTGCCGGAGCCACCGGGTCCGCCCAAGGTCCAGTTGCCGCCATAGGCGGTAATCTGCGGGACAAAGCTCCATGTGGTCATAGGTTCGTTCTGGCTCTGAGATGCCAGGACGTCCTGATAGCATTCCTCAGCAGGGTTGATGTGGCCGGATTCGGAGGAGACAAAGCTCACTCCTGCGTTCAGTATGTCGTCAGCAAAAGCCTCCGTCAGGAACTGCCCGACCAAGGCGTTTTCCCATGCCGTCTTATCAGTATAAACTGTCACGGTCAGTACGCTTGCGCTGGTTACCCCGGACATGAATACGGCCAGCGTTGCGCTCAGAATCATCAATCTGTACATAAACCACCCTTCCTTACCTCAACGACGTTCGATACATACCACGGCCTTCCAGCCGGCCCTATTCAGCGATCACGTCCGCGCCGGAGAGGACTGTAATCATTATACAGTATCGCGCGCGATGCGCCTAAGCCATTGCCGAACAAGAAGGCAAAAAGGTGCGGGGGATGATGGTGTCACATGGAAACAAACGTTTCAGATACATTTTTCCGTTGCAGGGGGCTGGCCCGCCAGCCGCTCCATCCCGCAAAACCACGCCTGTATACGAGGGTTCGCGGCAGGGCAATGGCGGTGGCCGCGACAAAGAGGCCAGGGCGTCAGGTACCTGTCACGGCAAATCGGATTGGCTGGAAATTAGTGACTTTTCCTGTTTTTTTTCCGTGACGAGTTGCGCGGCAGGCGGAAGCCTTTGCCGTTGTACGGGTATTGCGGGCTCTGCACCAGGAGGTTGAAACAACAGGCTCATGTGTGTATTGTGGCACCCGGCGTTAACCGGCGAGGAAAGAGAACAGTGAAGAGTGAATAGTGAAGAACGAAGAGTGAAGAATAGAGCTATGATGGGTGGACTCATGGCTGGCATCATGCTGGTCGGAGGTTGTACCCAGCCGGCTGCGAGGCAGGATGGGACAAATCTGCTGCCGCGGGAGGCGATTGCTGCCTACTATTATGGCAATGATGCAGCGTGGTACGAGAAGAACATCCCCTTCTTCGAGTGCAGCGACCCGGACATCACGCGCATCTACTACTACCGCTGGGAGCTTTACAAGTCGCACCTGAAAGACCTCGGCAGCCGCGGGTACATCGTCACGGAATTCCTGAACGACGTCGGCTGGGCGTTCAATCCTTACCAGAGCCTCGATGATGCGACAGCATTCCACATCCATGAAGGCCGCTGGCTGAGGGACAATCGCTATCTCGATGATTACATCACGTTCATGTACTCTGGAGCCGATGACCGGCATTTCAGCGATGCGATAGCGGCGGCCGTCTACGCCCGCTACCTGGCGAATGGCGACCGGGCCTTTGCGATAGGCAACCTGGAGGGGATGAAACGACTCTACGAAAGCTGGAGCGACCATTACGATGCGGCCAGGCAGCTCTACTACATAGAGCCGCTCTTGGATGCTACCGAATACACGATCGCTTCGATAGACGCCAGCGGCGGCAAGGACGGTTTCAGGGGCGGCGACGCATTCCGGCCGACCATCAACAGCTTCATGTTCGGCAATGCGATAGCTATCAGCCGGCTGGCTGCTCTGGACGGCGATGCCGAGACGGCGAAGGTCTACGCGGCGAAGGCTGCGACCCTGCGAGATACGGTCCAGAGAGACCTCTGGAATGACGAACTGCAGCATTTCGTTGACCGGTACAAGGTAAGCAACGAGTCTGTGCATTACTGGGACTTCATTCGTGGGCGCGAGCTGGCTGGATACGTGCCGTGGTACTATGGGCTGCCCGAGGACAATCCGAAATACAACGCCTCGTGGAGCCATTTGCTTTCACCCGAAGGATTCGCCGGCCCGTACGGGCTGCGCACCGTGGAGCCGAGCTACGAGTATTACATGAGGCAGTATCGCTATGCCGAGGAGGACGGGAAGCGGTTGCCGGAATGCCAGTGGAACGGGCCATCTTGGCCGTTTGATACGACGCTGGTGCTCGGGGCCATGGCCGATCTGCTGAATGATTACACTCAGGATGTCGTGCAAGCGCGAGACTATGTTCGCTTGTTAAGGCAGTATGCCCGTCAGCACTATGTGGAAGAAGGGGGTCAGACCCCGGGAAAGCAGCTCGCCAATGGCTCGCAGCATTCCCAAGAGAAGGGGTCAGACCCCGTTCTTCAGCCGGACCTGCAGGAGGATTACGATGCCGACACGGGCAAGGTGATCGTCGGGCTGGCAAGGAGCCACCACTACAATCATTCAGCGTTCAATGACCTTGTGATCACGGGTCTGGTCGGGCTGCGGCCCAGGGCGGATGATGTCCTTGAGATAGACCCTCTGGTTGACGGCTCCATCGAGTATTTCTGTCTGGAGAATGTGCCTTACCACGGGCACCTGGTGACGATCGTGTATGACCGGTATGGGAGGCGATACAGGAGGGGGGCGGGACTTTCAGTGTATGTGAACGGGCGCCAGGTACTAGATCCTTCGGTTCTGGGTAGAGAGGCGATTCCTATTCCGGGGCCAGCGGTGAGGAGAACATCACATGCCGTCAATCTGGCTGTGAACTACACCAGGGGGGACTTTCCCGCTCCAGATGCATCGATTAACACTTCCACTGATGAGATATATCAGGCGCTGGACGGACGTGTCTGGTTCTGGCCGAACGTGCGGAACTACTGGTCGAATGAGGGGTCACGGACGGAGCAAGACTGGTTCAGTCTGGACTTCGGCGATGAA
>Ga0068714_10002407_pt1 | contig 24233 bp, 16 predicted proteins | sample MTBNYHSulfiMetaG_FD_62988 | JGI IMG/M metagenome (GOLD analysis project Ga0068714, IMG submission 62988) | Enrichment culture microbial communities from rom New York Harbor, USA that are MTBE-degrading - MTBE-NYH (New York Harbor Sulfidogenic)... | ecosystem: Environmental > Aquatic > Marine >... | reverse complement strand
AATTAGCAGGAAAGCCGTATGCGGGAAAACCGCACGTACGGTTTGACGAGGGGGCTACAGAGCAGAATGATCTGCTCTGTACTCTACTCTACTATGATACCATTGAAAATCATTAATTTTAATAATATGAAAATCAAATTCAAAAAATTTAAGGTAATAAAATTAATTATTATTTGTATGTCAGTTTTAACCAATTCATCGGGTTCATCAGCCCAATCTGTTATTAAAGTTGCAGCCATTCAAATGACTGCAGTGAAATATGATAAAGAAACTAACTTTAAGAAGGCTGCAGACATGATTCGGGATGCGACTTCAATGGGTGCAGATATTGCATGTTTACCCGAATGTGCTCTTACCGGATATCCAAGAGTATTCCCCAAACCTGATAAACCGGAAAAAGAATACGAAAATGAGCTGGAGAAAATCAGATCAGTTGCTGAACCTATTCCGGGTACCTATAGCAGAAAATTTTCAGAACTTGCAAAGGATGTTGGTATCTATATCATAACAGGTTATGAAGAATTAAGAGATGGAAAAATTTACAATACCAGTATATTAATAAGTCCGACTGGTGAAATCATCGGTAAATACAGTAAAATACATCTTCAGAACTGGATGGTTTTTTCTGGTATAAATCCTGGAAATGAAGTCAAAGCATTTAATATAGAAATAAGAGACATACCTCTCAAAATAGGAATTAATATTTGTTATGACATCCAGGTTCCTGAAAGTGCCAGATTAGCAATGCTGGCAGGTGCTGACATTCTCTTTGTACCCTATTGCACCAATGATTTCAGCAGTGAAATTCACAGATGGCTTTTCAGGATAAGGGCACTTGAAAATCAATTTTATCTGTGTCGTGTAAATTTTGCCAGTCCATATAACAATGGTGACAGCATGTTAATAGATCCTAAAGGAGGTGTTCTGTTTGGAGGACAACAAAGAGAGGGCATAATGATTGGAGATATTGACCTCGATTTTCTTAAAGAAGTCAGAAATACTTATAAAATCTATGGTCCATATTATAGAAATCCGGAAGCTTATACAAAAATTTGTCAATAAAAAATAAGCTTTCTTTATCAGGCTCAGGACATTCCCAAAATCAAACTACTTTTTTTTAAACACTTTTGAAGGTATGGCAATTATCCGTCTCAGCCAGTCATAATAAAGAGAAAGGTATAATATAGCAGACATAAGCCAGATAACTCCCAAATTAAAACCGGGAGTAGCGAGCGTAATGCCAAACACATTTTTCTCAGAAGCAAGGAAATGGGCTCTTCCGTTTTTGAAATCAGAAACCTTATACACCGGGGCAATTTTTTGCATTATCCCACAAGGTGTTTCATGAAAAAATTCTTTGATTTCAGAGTTGAGCACCAGTCTTTCAAGTGATTTATTATGATATTTCATCTTCAGATCATAAAGATAATCGTTCCCATTCTCCTTATTGAGCCTGTTGATAAGTTTGTCTCTCTCCATCATGATCTTCTTATAACGGTCGTCATAATAATTTTTCAGTCCGGCCAGGTGTAATTTGACATGCGCAGCAGTCTCATGATCGTACTTTCCGATTACCAGATCATTGTAATGTTGAAAAGGGGGCAGAGATGTTTCTGCATCTAATTTTCCTAATTCATTTCTAATTACCAATAATTTGTGAGAAATATCAGCAACAGGTCTCTTTTGCCTGAGCCATCCGTTAATAAGATCCGCATGTCCTGTAAGTTCAGTTGTGAGAATATCTGCACGGAAAAGAGCTTGTGCCATTTCCTTTTCTGAATCGAAAAAATGCACCATATAATCATTTCCTTTGAATTGTTCAACGGCCAGAGCTTCAAATGCCCACCGCGAAACCATTAATTCTCCAGCGACCGGGACTGCATCCCTGCAGTCCGTTTTGCTTTGCAGGTCATCGAATTTTACGATTACTCCGCAAAGCAGGATTTGTGGTATTAACATTAAAGGTATCAATATATATATTGTCACAACAGAGTCGAATGCCGAAGAAATATTCAATCCAAGCAAATTTGAAAAAACTGCCACAGAGAAAAGAACAATCCAGTATACAAATGTCATGTTGTGAATTTCCAGTATCAGGTTGCCGATCACCACAAAACTGAAGGCTTGAAATGCAGAGAGCAATATAAGAAACAATATTTTTGAATTCAGGTAGCTGAACCGGCTCAGGTTAAGAAAGGATTCACGTTGTAAAATCTTACGGTCCCTGATGATCTCCTCGGCACTAACACTCATCCCCATGAACAGAACTACAACTATCGCCATGAAAAGATATGAGATCAGACTTTTATTTTCAAAAAAAACATAATTGTCTCCTTCCGAGAATCGTGTAAAATATCCAACTATTAAAGCAAGTACAGGAGCCTCCAGAATGTTTATGATGAGATACTGCCTGTCTGCAATTTTTATTTTCAGATTACGTTCGAAGAAAATCCTGAATTGTTTGAGTAGTCCAGGTTTTTTAGAACCTGATCCGGGTAGTGAAGATGGTGCTTCCTGATGTGATACATCTTTTTTCTTCATCTCTTCACGGTATCGGTTATACCAGTACTCAGGAGAAAAACGGCGTTCCGGAAGGAAGTTCCCGGAGTTGTCTATTTTTCTGGATTCAACAATTTCCAATACCTGTTCGGGATTTACATTTCCGCAATTAAAACATTCGCATACATCAGCGTTTACGTGGTTTACCTCCGTCTTAAAATATATAATGGCATCAAGAGGATTGCCGGTGTAAATAGGTCTGCCCCCGGAATCGAGGATCCAAAGCTTGTCGAACAGCTTAAAAATAGCTGATGACGGTTGATGTATGTTGACAATGATCAGTTTGCCCTTGCGCGCCTGCCGCTTAAGCAGCAGCATTACCTTCTCGGAATCGGTTGAAGACAATCCTGATGTAGGTTCATCAACAAAAAGTAAAACAGGTTCCCTGATAAGCTCAAGAGCTATGTTAAGTCTTTTTCTTTGTCCACCGCTTATCAGTTTCTTTAACGGACTTCCCACTTTCAGATCTTTAGCTGAACTAAGCTCCAGTTCCTGCAATATCTTTTCAACCTTATTGCCGATCTCTGATAAGGAGAGATCAGCGAAACAAAGACGGGCATTGAAAAAAAGATTTTCTTTGACAGTCAGGTCTTCAAATAAAAGATCATCCTGGGGAACATATCCGATAAGCCCCTCAAAATTTTTCTTTTGATCAGAAATATCAGTTTGATTTATTTTTATTTTTCCGGACTGAACAGGAATATTACCATTCAGCAGATTAAGCAATGTAGATTTACCTACACCACTTCCACCCATGATGGCGATAAGCTGGCCTGATTTTTCCATAAAGGAGAACCTGTGGATACCGTTATTACTGTTTTTAAATTTAAATTCAATCTCTTCTCCGGAAAATATAAAAGAGGGGCTCTTTTCTATATCTGTGAAAAAAGATGCTATATCCGTAAAATAAATCGGAGAAATCCGGGCACCCCTGATAATACTTCCTTCCCTGAAAGCATAAAACCGGCCGGCCATAACGGGATTGCCTTCAATGGTAAGATCCTCCTTACCCTGCAGGACAAAAATAAGATGTCCAATTAGCTGAGAACGCAAAAAAAGCAATTCTGCACTGAGGTTTTTTTCATAGATATGATTGTATGAATGTTTACCTGTATGGCTCCTGTTATCAATTACCAAAAAGTCAGGAAAATCGATCTGATCTATAGAAGTGTGAAATGTAAATGCCTGGAACTTTTCTCTTTCGGCTTCATCTATTTCGAAAACATCTGCCAATACTTCAAAAAGTTTTTCTGCTTTGGAAGTATTTCCGCTTTTGGCAAGTTCCAGGAACCGCAGAAAAACCATGATTTGTTCATCTTTCTGAAGCCTGCTCCTTATATTTGTGCTGATATCCCGGGCCTGTGCTGCCATGTCCATCGTAAAAGCAGGTTCCCCTCCAACCCCGTAAAAATCCAGCAGTTCTTCGAATAGTCTGAGGTATTCATTATTTTCAAATATGCCGAAATGTTGATGCAGATATAACGAAAAACTTTGAACAGCCTTCTCTTTACCTGATTCACTGACAGCCGAGAATATAGCAAATAAATTTATCAGGGCATTTAATGTGATCTCATTCATTAATAAGGAATTAAAGAATAAAACTTTAATTTGTAACTATCTGCAAAGTCTGTTGATTGCGTAATGCTTTCCTTCAGAATGATCATTTATAAACAGGAAACTCACATTCCCGGGCTGCAAGAGCCTTTTGCCAGGCCAACATTCTAAACCGGAACTTTCAACTTTACAGATGAATACATAGTTTAAAAAACGCTGAAATTTAGTTAACATTTATAAATAAACATGAGCCTGTTCCAAAAAGCGCGTATCTTCTTTTTCAAGGCACCTGAATATATCATACTTTTGTATAAGAAAGACATCCGCTTTCAAAATTTTTCTCATATCCAAAATTAAACATATTTTTTAAAAGAATTCTGTAATAAAAACTTATTCTAAGCAGAGAAAGCTTATTTAAATGTCACTTTTTGTACCATGTATTTCAATACCTCTCTTCATTCTATTAATAACCATTCCCCCGGTTGGTGCAACATGCTCCTGAATATGCCGGTGCTAAGGTGTACCGGGTTCCGGATATTATCTGAATTATGATCCGGAGTAACTTTTATCTGACGGATCCCTGGTGATGCCTTATACCCCTGAATCTCTTTTGTGAAGATTCTCCTGCGGTTCCGCAATAAGTACTCCGTTAAAAGAAACTTTTTTCATCGGGTTGTTGCATTATTTCTTTTTATTCTCTATCTTGTTTTACTTTAATATTTTAGAGGAAATCTCATAGTCCGGAAGTTTACATTAAATACGTAATCCTGAAAAAAATATAGGGAAACATGAATCAACAACTGAGATATTTGCCTTAATCAACATAAAATATAAAATGAATGTCTGAATTTATTAGTACGTTGGCTGTCAAAACATGCACCAAATAATTACAATCAGGTATTTAAAAGAAGAATTCCAGTGTGTGCCGGGGAAATTTATTAGGTTGGGGGAGCTCCCCTTCTTCTGGAAAATGAGTTATGCTATAACTCAAAAATTGAAAAAAATTTAAACATATGAGACGAGCATCCCGATTAAAAGCGGCACATAAGAGGATGATTAAAACATATGCGGATTCCCCCGATAGCAATCGGGGTAAGCTATATGATACCTTTGTAAACACTTAATTATAATAATATGAAAAGGTATTTGTTGAACGGTTGCCTTATAATTTGGTATATTCTGACCCTGGTAATCAACTGGATATGCTTGGCATTGGATAACTTGTTTTACCCAGGTTTCAAAAAAAACGAATTAAAACCACCTGTTTTTATAATAGGTATGCCTCGTAGTGCCACCACCCTTTGCCAAAATCTTATGAGTAGTGACATACACCATTTTACCAGCTTAAAACTTTGGGAGATCCTGTTTGCTCCTTCAATCATTCAGAAAAAGTTGATCATTTACATTAAATGGGTGGATAACAGGTTGAACGGTTATATATTTAAGAGTATGTACCATTTCGACAGTCGCTTATTCCGGAAGATGGAGAACCATCATCCTATCAGCCTCTTCAATATGGAGGAGGATAATTTTCTGTTTTTACATACGCTCACCGCACCAGCCCTGTCTGTTCTGTTTCCCAAATGGAAAAATATTTCAATATTACGACGTTTTGATGATGAAATACCGGAGTGCCGTAAAAAGTTTGAAATGAGCTTTTACAAAGGCTGTATTCAGCGTCATTTATATGTTTTTGGAATGGATAAACGTTATCTTTCAAAAAGTCCCCCGAATAATCCGAAGATAAGAACTTTGCAGGCCACCTTTCCGGGTTGTCAGTTTATATATATGCTTCGTGATCCACTTTATACTATCGCTTCTGCTACCTGCATTTTTACACAGTTCCGGAAAATGTTTTTATTGCATACAGACAAGCAGAAGATTTCCTATGCAACCCTGTTAATGGCCGATCTTTTTTATAATTATCCCCTTATTGATTGCAGCGATTTAAAAGGAAAAACCCTCTTTATCGTGACATTCAATGAAATAACCGGAGATACCCATGCTGCAATACGTAAACTTTATGATAATCTTGGTATTGAGTTTACGAATGAATATGAAGAATTTCTGTTAAATTCAAAAAGTACGGTCCAACTGCATAAGACAAAAAATAAATATAATCCTGAGGAATTCGGACTAACACCCGAAGCAATCCGGGAACGGTATTATTATATCTACCGTGATTTCCCAGATCTAAAAGGATAATTTAAATTGGTTTTTCATAATGAATTATATGATTTTCTGAAAAAATTGAGTATCAAAATAAATTTTTTACTAAATTTATACATAAGAAACGAGATTGTTATTTTTCATTTTCAAACAATTACAAAATCCAAATCAATGAAAAAACATTATTTTATGCAGATCATCGCTGCCCTTATTGTTCCATTCTTAATTTATGGCTGTAACAGGGCGGGAAAACAATCTAAAGATGTTGCATCTGGCGAAGAAAAAGCAGCAGAACAGATTGAAGTGTTAGATGCTGAAAAGGTAAAGGCCCAGCTTATTAAAATCATCCGGGAATCGCCTAAACCTGTAGAAATTGCAAGCCTTTTGAATGAAGCAGGGGCATCATATATTTCGGATCTTACAGTTCAGCCGGAAGATTTTGAAAAAATGATGACTTCCACACAGAAAGCTTTTGGAATAGGATTATATGCATTTGATGGTAAATATGCTTCCGTGTTTAATCGTGCCGACGAGTTCCTGAAAGTCAGGGATAATGCCAACAGACTTTTAACCGATCTGGGTCTTGAGGAGGAATTGAAAAGTGCCGAAAAATTTGAGGAGCGTCTTGAAAAAAACAAATCAAATACAGATTCTCTTAATTATCTGGTAAACAAAATATATGATAATTTTCATCAACACATGCAGGAAGATGCAAATGCTGATATTTATGCTATTTCATTCATTGGAGCAAATATTGAGGCTATATATATTTTAAGCCAGATGACCTTATTGGCAGAAAACAGTGAGAAATTGCTGGCTATTATGAATAACCAGGATGGGTTGGTTGAAAGTGTTGCCTCTTTAATGGCACTCATGGCTGAAAACGAAAATGTTAAACCGTATAATGAAAAAATTCAACCGGTAATACAGTATTTCAGACGAAATGAAACCCTTACGGAAACCGGTCTGGATGAAATTAATCCACTGATACAGGAAGCCAGGAATAGCATGATTCAACTATGACCTCGTCTGTGTGAACAGAATATGAATATATATCTGACGGAGTATTAATTTACACATTCTTTAAAATTCATAACGTGCTTTTTTAACCGGTTCGATTTCTCTGGTGAATTCATTTAATCAAGGAACCTGGAAAATCATCCCGCTGAAAAAATATTAGCTGAATATCAAAGGTGGGATAGTCATACAATGTGCGTTAATGTTGAGAAGCGCAATAAAAAATTTATAACAAATATTCAATAACAAGTAATCAATAATAAATTAAATGCTGTCTTATCTTGTACACAGTCTGCTGATAATTTTGACTATTCCGGTTTTAATAATTAACTGGTTATGTATGGCACTTGATAACCTTTTTTACCCGGGATACAGAAAAACTGAAATAAAACCTCCTGTTTTTATTATAGGGATGTTCCGGACTGCTACTACTCTTTGTCAAAATCTAATGAACAGCGACACACATCATTTTACTTATTTTAAATTTTATGAGCTCCTGTTTGCTCCCTCTATCATACAGAAAAAGTTAGTCAATCTGATTATAAAACTGGATAAAAGAATGAACGGCGCCATTTATAAGATAGCTTCACGAATTGACAGGCTTATGTTCCTGACATTAGAGAACCACCACCCTATGAGATTATTAACTATGGAGGAGGATCATTTTATGTTTTGTAATACACTAACGGCACCGGCTCTTTGGATGCTGGCACCTCGCATATTTAAACAATATACGGTATTGAAACGGTACGATGATCAAATGCCGGAGCGCATCAGAAAATTTGATATGTTCTTTTATAAAGCTTGCATCCGGCGTCATCTGTACGTCTATGGCAGAGGTAGAAGATATCTTTCAAAAAGTCCACCGAACAGCATCAGGATTAGGACATTGCAGACTACCTTTCCCGGTTGTCAGTTTGTATATATGCTTCGTAATCCGCTGTATGTCACAGCTTCCAGCACATCTCTTTTTGCACAGTTCAGGAAAATGCTTCTGCTGAGTACTGATATTAAATATATGACAACCGTATCCCTGGAAATGACCGATCTTTTTTATAAATACCCACTTTTGGAATGCAGCGACTTAAAAGGAAAGACATTGTTTATTATAACATTTAACGAGTTAATCGGAGATTCCCATAATACAATTCATAAACTCTATGATAATCTTGGAATTGATATTACAGATGAATTTGAGAGATTTTTACTGAATTCAAAAACCCTGGTGGCTCAGCATAAAACAAAAAATAAATATGATCCTGAACAGTTCGGACTAACACACGACATGTTCCGTGAACGGTTTGACTATATCTACAGGGATTTCCCCGATTTAACAGGTTAAAACTGAACGGAGAAATATTTTATACAGCTTAATGTTTTTTTTAAAAAACTGATAATAGTAAAATAATTTTGCACTAAATTTATATAATAATTAAAATTATCTTTTATAGGCATTATTGTTCTTTGTTGATAATAGTTCTGACAAACAGGAAGAATATGACTCTTAAGGCAATAAATAGTGAATTATAGTTTCGCAGGATTTCTTAAATATTTAATTTATTTATTACTAATATTTTCAAATTTTAAACCAATGAAAAGACATTTTTTTAAGCAAATTGCAGTAGCCTTTTTTGTGTCAATATTAATTTTTGGCTGTAACAGGGCAGGAAAACAATCCAAAGATGCTGACTCCGGTGAAGAAAAAGCAGCAGGGCAGATGGAAGTATTAAATGCAGAGCAGATCAAAACCCAGCTAATTGAAATCATCCGGAATTCGCCCAAACCTCTTGACGTTGCAATACTGATAGATGAAGCCGGGGCCTCTTATATTTCAGATTTAATACTTCAGGATGATGAATATGAAAAAATGATGACTTCCACGCAGAAAGCTTTCGGCATTGGAGTAATCGGATTTGACTGCAAATATACCTCCGTGTATAACCGTCCTGATGAATATTTGAAATGCAGGTCGAATTTAAACAGATTTATCGGTGATCTGGGTTTCCAGGAGGTATTATCAAGCTCCAAAAAATTTGAAGACCGGATCGATCAAAATAAATCAAATGCAGATTCTCTTAAATATCTGGTAAGCAAAATAGTTGATAATTTTAATGAACGTTTGCAGAATGAAGAGAATGCTGAAGTATATTCACTTGTATTCATGGGCGCAAATATTCAGGCTTTGTACGTTGCAAGTCAGCTGACTCTGATGGCAGAAAACAATGAAAAATTGCTGGAGGTTATGAACAAACAGCATGAGCATGCCAAAACTGTTGCTTCTTTGCTGGAAGTGATGTCGGGGTTGGAACATGTAAAACCTTATTATGAGAAAATTCAACCGATGGTTAAGTTCTTTGCAGAAAAAGATACTATAACACCAGCAGATCTTAATGAAATTGTTCCATTGATAGAAAAAGCCAGAAATAGTATGATCCGGCTGTAAAAATTTTCTTAAACACATTATGCCACGCAGGGAACTAAAGGAGAAGATATTGCATCAGTATGGAACTGTTATCTGGTTTACCGGCCTTCCCCGTTCCGGAAAAACAACCCTTGCAGAAGCCCTGTCAGATGCTCTCACAAAACAGGATTTCTTTTGTCATGTCCTTGATGGTGATAAAGTACGGCAGGGAATAAACAGCGATCTTGGATATTCCCTGGCTGACAGGGAGGAAAACATCAGGAGAGTTGCCGAAATTTGCAGGATATTAACAGATAACGGGATAATCACAATATGTGCATTTGTCAGCCCTACTGAAAAAATAAGAAACAGGGCGAAAAATATCATCGGCGAAAAGGATTTCATGGAAATATACGTGTGTACTGCCTTGGAAATATGCGAAAAAAGAGATATTTACGGATTATATAAAAAATCACGCACCGGTGAAATAAAAGATTTTACGGGTATCTCTTCACCTTTTGAAATTCCCGTTAATCCGGACATTATCGTTGATTCAGGTAAAAACACTATTGAGGATTGTATTAATGAAATAATGGTTAATGTTCTGCCGCATATCCGCAGATCCGATCCTCCCGGTATTTAAATAGTATCGAATCACAAGCCTAACTTGTAAGTGCAATAACAGATTTTTTCATGAATTTTTATTAAACCATGCAGGAAAATTATAAACCTTGTCTTATCACACAAATGTTAAGTTTTATTTAAAAAAAAGACAAATTTATCTTTTTTTTGAACAAATCCTTGCTTTTATAATTTTTGCACCGTAGATTTGGACTAATTAAAAATTATAAGCCATGAAAGAATTGTCCAAATTTGCGTTGTATTTGCTGATAGCCATGGTTATTATAAATCTTCAGGCATGTCAGAAAGAAGAGTTGATAACAGAACCTTTTAGTTCATCGGAACAATCTGGTTTGGATCTGAAAAGCCGGACATTAAATACTTTTTACAGTTCAACTGTTCCGGTAGGTGCTGGAGTTGCCAGAGCATGGGTCACAGTTTCAAAAAATGGTGATCCGCTGGCGGTAGGTGTAAATTTATCAGAAAAGGCCCTGCAAAATTTACCAGACCATATGCAAAATCATGTACTTATGCTTCCTGCCAATAAGGGTAATAATTTTTACACACATGTCCTTTTGGACTGGAACCCTGCAGGACATGAACCACCGGGAATTTATGACATACCTCATTTTGATTTCCATTTCTATATCATACCGAATGAAGACAGGTTGGAGATTCCCTTTTTAGCACCTGATTTTATGGATACTTCTCCCGAAGCTGGTTATATTCCTGAGTCATATTTTCAGCTTCCCGGATTAGTACCTGCTATGGGAGCGCACTGGGCCAATGTTAATTCTCCTGAATTGAATGGCGGGACTTTTACTCAAACATTTCTTTGGGGCTCTTACGATGGGGAGTTTATTTTTTGGGAACCCATGATTACATTGGATTATTTACTTACAAATCCCGATGTGACATTCCCGATACCCCAGCCTGAATCATACCAAAGGGATGGGTGGTATCCGGCCAGTTATAAAATAAAATACTCTCCTGTTCCGGGTAATTATACAATAGCAATTACGGATCTTGTATATCATGAAGGTGAATGATGATTAAGTGATAGTCCGATTACTCCATAATTATATAACATGAAGAGGTGATTTACCGGTTCAAATCGTATGAATCAGATAAATCACCTCACTTTTTTATTTTGGTCTTCCGTGAAAAATCAAATTCATCCGACACATTAATCCTTTTTTGAATTCACATTTACTATTATCCGGTAATCCCCAAATCATTATATCTCAGGAAAAATCAACGACAATAGCTCCTAACTGCATAAAACTTAACAAGACGTATTACTCTTGAATACCTTTGGAAAATATGAAATTTGTAAGCAAGATTGGCAATTAATTTAAAATTCCCGGGTAAAAGAATCAAGAGCATAATTCCATAGTTGTTAATAAGCAATGCATGCTTATGACACAACTGAAACACCATTTTAACACTTTATATTCCGATATATATGCATATTAACTGAAAAATATTCCTTTGTGATCATAATTTTTCTTAGAACAAAAAACTTCCATTGTCATTGATTACAATTGATTTAACTCCTGAAAAAAGTTAAACCGCTTTTTATAGTGTTAAAAAACATTAAGATTAGATTTTTTTTTTTTTAATATTAAGATATATTTGGAATTCGTCAAATGATGAGGAGTTTTTGAAATATGTTTTTTAAGAGATGAAAATGTATTATTTGTGAAGACATTTTTATCGGATTGCTTTAATAGCTTAACTAAATTTAATACTTAATGAGTTCGCAAAGATTTTTTATTTATTTGTATCTGCCAACACTTAAGAGTAAGGTACCGCGAAGGCCCGGCTTAAGTGACTTCACAAGGGTGAGATATAACTCAGGCTTTTTATGCATTATAAATTTTAGAGAATCAAAATAAATTGAAAGGAGTGTATTACTCTTATATACTATACCCCAATTTATCTCCGAATTTACTTTTGCAAATGGCTTTAAAAACCGGGATCCCCCTATTTTGCAGGGACAAAAACCGGTGGGAAATCACACAAAGAATATTAATTATGAGGAGTTTCCCATATATTTTAAAACTGTTAATCACTTTTCAGAGTGTACGAAATCATTTTAACTTAAATTTCTATGAAATGGAAAAAATAATTAATGAAAGGAGATACCATCTTATCAGCAATCTCTGTTATAAGCTGTTGATTATTATGCAGATTTGCATTTTATCGATGATCTGCACAGTTAACAGAGTTTCTGCAACAGATATTGATGCGATGCAGCAAAATATCGTTTCAGGAACCGTAACTGATGCTGTCACCGGTGAACCATTAATCGGTGTTTCGGTAGTAGTCCAGGGTACTACTATCGGAACAGTCACTAATATTGACGGCGAATTCTCTTTTTCTGCTCCCCGGACGGAAAACACTTTGGTGCTATCCTATATAGGGTATCTCACCAAAGAGGTGGTTGCGACTGCAGGACAGCCAATCCGTGTTACACTGGAAGAAGAGGTTCTGGAACTTGAGCAGGTCGTTGTGGTTGGATATGGTATCCAGAGAAAGGAGAGTGTTGTCGGTGCTATCAGCCAGATCGGAACTGAATCGTTAACAATGGCAGGTACCGATAACATAACCAATGCTCTTGCAGGTAAGCTGTCAGGTGTTCTTACAATGCAGGATTCAGGTGAACCCGGAGCTAACTATTCAGAAATCATTATCCGCGGATTATCCAGTTGGAGCGGTTCCGCACCTTTGGTAATGGTAGATGGAGTGGAACGCGATTTCCGTTATCTGAACCCTAATGAAATTGAGACTATCTCAGTTTTGAAAGATGCATCAGCAACTGCTGTTTTCGGAGCCAAAGGAGCAAACGGAGTAATTCTTGTAACAACAAGAAGAGGTAAAGAACAAAAACCGGAACTAACCTTCAAGGGATCCACCGGATTGCAGGTGCCTACAGGTATTAAGGATTATTATGTAGATTCATATACTACAATGAGTATGTTGCAGGTTGCCAGGATGAACGACCAGCAGTTCGATGAAAGAATACCCCAGCAAATTTTAAATGAGTATCGTCAGCCATCATCCCGGCTAAACTCTCTACAATATCCCGACGTAGACTGGTATGAAGAGGTTACACGGCCATTTGCTCCCCTGAATACCGCAAACCTTAACATTACAGGCGGCACAGGCTTTGTAAGATATTTCGGCTCTCTGGGATACCAGCATGAAGGCGGACTCTTTACAGGTATGGATGAAGGTCATATCGATTCGCGCCACAAAAATAACAAATTCAACTACAGGGCAAACCTCGATTTCACATTGACCAAAACAACTAATCTTACATTTAATCTTGGCGGAGATATATCAGCGAAAAATAACCCGGCTACAAACACATGGCAGGGATTGGCCAATACGGGACCTTCCAGATTTCCGGCCTATTTCCCGGAGTGGGTTCTTGAAGAGGTCCCCGACCCTGATTATCCTGATGCTTCAGGTAAAAGACTTGCAATGGCCTTTGGTGAGCGTTATGACAACCCGTACAGCTTTTTTAATGACGGGGCTTTCCGTAATTATACCTCATCCAGGGTTTTCAGCGACCTAATCATGAAGCAGGATCTTGACTTTCTTCTGAAAGGACTGTCAGTACAGGGAAAAGTATCTTTGAGTACCTATTATAACATGCTTACCAAATACTCAGATACCAGACTTCCACAATATTATCTTCACTATGACAGGATAGGTACAGACGAAAATCCGTGGGAAAGGGTGAATCAGACCAGGGAAGTCTATAACCTGCCACCAATAAGTGTGAGCACAGGCTCATTACAGGGTGAATACTATACAGACCTTTACTATGAAGCTTCTGTTAATTATTCAGGCTCTTTCGGAGGTGACAAACATAATGTTACGGCTCTCGCCCTGTTTAACAGGCAGCAGCAGAACCAGGAGCTGGATTTTCCATACTATAATGAAGCATGGGTAGGAAGGGTAACATATAATTATCTGTATAAATATCTGCTTGAAATAAACCTTGGTTATACAGGTTCAGAGAGATTCTCCCCTACAAACCGTTTTGGATTCTTCCCTTCAGGTGCTATAGGATGGGTAGTATCAGAAGAAGCTTTCTTTAAAAGCGCTGTCCCATGGATGAGTACACTGAAAATACGTTATTCTGATGGTCTGGTCGGTAGTGACTATGCACAAAGCAGATGGCTCTATATAAGTGAATTTTATACAACTGGCAACTATATTGCCGAAGACATTGGTGCTAATATAAATGCACAGTGGGAAGAGGCAAGAAAAAGGGATATCGGTGTTGAGATGGGATTTCTGGACAATATGTTCAGATTAAATGTCGATTTCTTCGATGAATACCGGTCGAAAATGCTTGTAACCCCGCAGAACGTTACCTTCTTTGTGGGGACTTCATTCAAAGATCTTAACCGCGGTGAGTTAAAGAAACATGGATTTGAAGTTGAGGCTGAATTCAACCGCACAACAGATTATAACCTGAACTACTATATAAAAGGTATGTTCGGATTTAACGAAAACCGGATAATTTCAAGAGATGACCTTCTTTATGCGCCTGAATACAGAAAATATGCAGGTAAACAGTTAGGTATGCCTGAAGGCTGGAGAACTCCGGGTGCAGCAGGTGTACTTCATATAAACAGTGAATACCTTACCAGCGTTGATGATATTCACAATCATGCTACTCAGATTCCTCCGAGTCAGCTCAACGTGGGCGACCATGTGTTCCTTGATTACGATGTTGACGGAAGTGTAACCAGCAGGGATAAATATCCTGTTGAAGGTTCGCAATATGCCCCCATTACATACTCCTTTTCGGGCGGACTTAGTTACAAAAACTGGGGACTCAATGTTATGTTTCAGGGGAATGAAGGTAAATGGGTAATATTTAACAACGTTTTTGAAAATGAATTCGAGCTGGGAAGTTACAGTGTGAAACCTACACAGTTTGACTACTGGAGACCCGACAGGCAGGCTGAAGCCGACCATGCTACTCTTCACTACTTCTCAGGTGGTGGTGGTATACCGCAATATGCATGGGCAGGTGGTGCTTCACTTGAAGGATATGACCTGAGAACACCCGGACATTTCTGGAGACAAGCTGACTATCTCCGTCTGAAAGAGATACATCTTGAATACAGAATTGATAAACCGGGATTTCTGGCCAGAAATCTGGGAATTTCTGATTTGACAATATACGCACAAGGCTATAACTTATTTACTTTTACAAATTTAGTTTTGGGTGATCCGGAAAGAAGAGATTTCACACGTGGTTTCTATCCAATGATGAAAACTGTCAGATTAGGCGTAAGTGCATCATTTTTTTAATAGATAACTAATATTTTAAACATTATGAAAAAATATATTATTATTTTATTATTGTCAGGCATGCTCGGTTCACTGTTTATATCCTGTGAAGAGTACCTTGACAAGGCACCTGAAGCCGGACTTAGTGAAGAGGATGTTTTTACTAAATATGATAACCTTTTTAAATATTTTGAGTGGGTTTACCGTGAAGACAGAAATGCAAACGGAGGTGTCTTCTATTGCTCATATATCAGCGGGGTCAGGGCAGGTAGTCTTGATTTCGAAACAATTACAAACATTGCTGACGGTGGACGCGTAATGTGGGGTATTTATCACCAGGGTCCCGGTCCGTTGGGAGATAATAACGTGCATTACGGTCCTAGATTGACTGCAATGTTTAAATGTGTCAGAATATGCAATATGCTTCTTGAGAATATTGACAGACTGACAGACGGGACACAACAAGAAATTGACGACCTTATTGCCCAGGCCTACTTTGTAAGAGGTTATGCCCATATGGAAGTTTTCAGACTGTGGGGTCCAATGCCATATATTACAAATGTAATTGGTCCTGATGATCTTTGGGATATCCCGCGACTGACACCCCAGGGAACCATGCACGGAGTGGCTGCAGACATGGATACAGCTATGATATTCTTTCAGAAGGCAGGAAAAATGAGAAGAGACCCGGGCCCGGGCGAAGTCGGCCACCTCAATGCCTTTGATCAGAAAAAACCAAACGGTGTTACCGCCGCTGCAATTAAAGCAAGAGCACTGTTATGGGCTGCCAGTCCGCTTTACAACGGAACACAAAAAGACTGGGAAGATGCAGCGAAAGCTACATGGCAGGCAATAGAACTTGCAAAGCAGTATAAATATGAAATGGTTTCATATGAAAATTATTACGATAACTACTATGGAACACGATACTCAAATGAGATGCTCTGGGGCCACTATGCAGGAACTGCAAACCAATCAACAGGTTCATTGATGAACAAACACCTTCTGGTTGGGGTTATAACCGGACATAAAACCAATAATTCCGGTACATGCCCTTCTCAAAACCATGTTGATATGTATGAAACAATCTGGGGCGATCCTCTTAATACAGAGGAGGACAGGGCTGCAGCAACAGCACTTGGACATTACAACGAGCAGGATCCATTTAAGGACAGGGATCCCCGTTTCTACCTGAATATAGTATATAACCAGGCACCCCTTCCGGGTTTTGGCAAGGCGGATATTTATTATGAAAACGTCGACGGGCAGACTAAATATTCTGAATGGCTCGATCCGAGCTATGCAGGAAGAACATACACAGGTTATACCATCAGAAAAACCTGGGGTCTGAACAGTCTTAAAAATCCGGGTACTGTTCCCTATACATGTTCTATGATACGCCTCGGTGAGCTTTACCTCAATTATGCTGAAGCAGTAAATGAAGCATACGGGCCTAATGGTTCAGCTCCCGGTGCAACCATGACAGCAGTTGATGCAATAAATCATATCAGGGCTAAATATCCCGGACTTGCATCGGTACAGAGCCGCTTCACAACAAATAAAGATGATTTCCGCGAGAGGATAAGAAATGAAAGAAATGTCGAATTAAGCTTCGAACATCAATACTATTATGATATCCGCAGATGGAAAACAGCCCCGGTAGCAATGGGTAATCCGATAATCGGGATGATCGCTGAAAAGGTACCTGTATCAGAACAATATCCGACCGGATTTAAATATGAACGCAAAGCTCTGGAAGATCCTAACAGGCAATGTGTTTGGTTTGATGCTAAATACTACATGCCATTCTTCTCCACCGAGTACTATAAAATGAAAAATTTTGATCCATATGAGCCTTGGTGATATTATATTATTTATTAAAAAACTAAAAATGAAAATTATGAGATATTATCATAAAAAATATCTGAATACCAGTTTAATCATCGTGCTTTTTCTGTGTGTTTTCATTTCAGGGACATTAAGCGCTCATATGATAACTGCAAATTCAGATGAGGCTGTCAGCGTCAGTCTGAATATTGTTGACGAAAACGGGAATCCTGTTCCTGACGTCAAAGTAATGATAAATGAAAAAATCATTTTTGCAGCGACCGGTGAAAAAGGATCTCATTCATTTCAGGTAAATCCCGATGATATAGTTACCTTATCGGCACCGGGCTTTGAATCTAAAATTTCAACCGGGCAGGAAGTAATCCAAAGCGGTGTGATCAACCTCTTCAGGGCAAAACTGTTCACCAGTCCGGACGACGATGTCAAAATGCCCTATATGACTCTTAAAAAACGTCATCTTACAGGCAGTTACAACGTTATAAAAGGTGAAAACCTGATGAATTATCCATCCACTGACACACGTCTCACCTTTAACGGACAGGTTCCGGGCGTTAGGATAGTTGAAAACAATGGTGCCCCCGGGAATCACCCGGCAGAACAACGCGGTTATTACAATATAAATGAAAAAGTAAGTGTCCTTGCAAGAGGACGGGATATGACTTATGTTATCGACGGTGTGCCTGCACATGTAAGTGAAGTTACCCTCGATCCGGGCGAGATCGAATCAGTTACTGTTATAAAAGATATAGTCGGAAAAACCATGTATGGCCCTCTGGCTGCTGATGGGATAATGCTTATAAACACCAGGAGAGGAACAGCAGATGAATCTTACCTGGGAGTAAATATTGAATCAGGGACAAATGTAATTGACAGATTCCCGGAGTGGGTGTCGGGCGCTGAATATGCCGAACTTAATAATATGGCAAGGGAGGCTGACGGAATAGCTCCGTTGTACAGTACCGGTGATATCAATGAATATGCAAAAAATGATCCCTACAACCTGAGATATCCCAGTATAAATTACCGTGATTATATGCTCAGTGAAACAAGAACTTTCCAGAGAGCCAGCATAGCGGCAAGAGGTGGAAGCGAAGCTGCACGTTACTCTTCCTACCTGGGTTATAACCGCGAAGGGGATATCTTCAAAATCGGATCGGTATCGGATTACAACCGTATCAACCTGCGGTCCAATCTCGATATTAAGATCAATGATTTTATCTCAACAAAACTGGACATTAACGGTAGCGTCGGAATACGTCGTTCCCCGGGATATGGTTACTCCACAGGAGAAGGCCAGTCTTTAATGGGAATCTACGAATTTGATGTTGCCCTGCCTCACATAATACGCACACCTCCTGTTGAATTCCCTGTATATGCAAATAATGATCCGGAACTGGCATTACCCTGGTATGGTATATCCTCAAGATATGACAATCCGGTTGGTAATATCCTTGGCAGCGGTGACTATAACGAGCAGAACAGGCAGGCAGGAGTTAAGGTTGCAATTGAATATGATATGTCCAGCTTAATAGATGGACTTAAATCAACAAGTTCATTCAGTTTTGACGGTATGAACCTGATTCGTATAGGACAGGCAAACCGTTATGAAGGTTACAGGGTGATCGTTAGTGACGGTGATACTGCTTTTACAAGACTGCAGACAGGTATAAGCGATGATACCAGAAGAAGGCTGCACGATTTTTATTATATCCGGACAGCATTCTCACAAAGCTTTAACTACGAAAAAAGCTTCGACAATCATGATCTGGAGTCATCACTTACATACTTCCTCTACAGAAGATTCTCCGATAACATAAGAGATCCGGAACCACAAATGCTTGGTGTATGGTCAGCTATCTATACTTATAATGATAAATATACCCTTCATGGTGCATTAAATTACGCTCATACCTATAGTTTCCTTAAGGAGAACAGGGGTGGTTTATTTCCCGCTCTGGGTGCAGGATGGATAGTTTCGGAAGAAGATTTTATGTCTGGTGCAGGTTTCATCAACTTCTTAAAATTGAGAGCGGAAGCAGGCGTAATAGGATATGATCCTTATCTGAATCCGCATATTGTAAGAAGTAACTTCACAAGTACCACAAGGTCTGCTTTCGGACCTTATCCGCTGAACAGATGGTTTGGCAGCGACGTGGAATCCTCCCCGCCATCAACATACCCAAACTGGGTTGGAAATTCCGGTCTGACCTGGGAAAAACGGAAAGAGTTCAACGTAGGTATTGATGCATTGATGTTCAATAATAAATTATCAGTTGAGGTAAACTATTTCAACACGATGCGTGACGGTATAATAGGAAGACTACCAAACTCTTTGCCAGATGTTACCGGTATGACAGATGCTCTTCCGTATATAAATCATAATCAGTACAGATACTTCGGTGTTGAAACCGGAATCCAGTATACTGACATGATTGGAAATGTAGAGGTTTCAATAGGTGGAGATGCAACTATTCAAAACTCGGAAATCGTGAAATATGATGATCCAAATTACAGGAACGACTATCAGTTCAGGGCAGGTAATCCTGTTGATACTTACTGGGGATTGAATTATCTGGGAAGGTTCTCGAGCGATCAGGAAGCTTTGGCTGTGCCACAGTTATTTGATGCTGTACTTCGTGCAGGGGATCTGAAATATGAAGATAAAAATGAAGACGGAGTTGTCGACGAAAATGATTTTGCTGCTGTCGGCAATACGACTCCCCGTTTATTCTATACCCTTAACGCAGATATAAAGTATAAAAACTTTGAACTGATCGTTATTGGTGCCGGGGCTGCATTATATGATATTCCTATGACAAGTGAATACTTCCACAACGGCTGGGGAAGCGATAACTATTCTGCTTTTGTCAGAGATAATATCGGAGGAGCTTATCCGCGACTGACTTATGAAAGAGTTAATAATAACTTTGAACCATCCAATTTCTGGCTGACAAAAGGTGACTATTTCAAAATCAAAAACGTGGAGTTGTCATATACTATACCGGAAAGTAAATTACAGTTCATGAAATCAAAAGGACTGCGCCTGTTTGTGCGGGGAGCAAATCTTGCAACCGTTTCATCAGTGAAAGATATTGATCCTGAATCACCCAGATCAGGAATTGACAGATATCCGCTGAATAAAACATATACAGCCGGTATTTCATTAATCTTTTAATCTATGAAAATTATGAAGACAAGAATATTATTATTACTGGGATTAATAATACTGATATCTGTTTCATGTGAAACTTTCCTGGAGCCTTATCCAAGAGGTTATTACACAGAGGAAGATATCTGGGATTACCCGCAAAGGGTAGAAGGTTTGATAAACCGGTCTTATGATCTGATGGCCACGAATTATAACGACAATGAAGGTGCCTATTTCGACGGTGCTACTGATAATGGTGTTATCACCAGTACAAATCATGCACTGCAGAGAATGGCAACCGGTACTCTCCTGCCCGGATCAGATCCGTTCAGGACATACTGGAACCGCGATTATGAAGGAATATATCTGGTAAACCTGTTCCTCAAGGACGAACGTGGTTATCAAACAAGGTATATTGTTGACGAGGATCTGGATATCCTTGTACGCCGGAGGCTTCAGGGAGAGGCTTATGCACTGAGGGCATGGTTTCAGTGGGATCTTCTTCAAAAATTCGGGGGTAAAGGACAAAACGGGGAGCTTCTTGGATTCCCGATAGTAACAGAACCCATGGACCCCAATGATCCTGACATTAACCTGGCCCGTAATACTTACGAAGAGTGTGTCCAACAGATCGTCTCTGATATTGAAGCGGCTCAGGAGTACCTGCCAATTGCTCACAGGGACTTCCTCGTGCCCAGTGCCCGCGAAAGACTGTATGCAGGTGGAAAATACTGGGGACGTATGGATGGGATAACTATGACAGCACTTAAGGCTAACTTATATCTGACCTGGGCAAGCCCGAGGTTCAACCCGGGAAATGACATGAGCCGGTGGGATATAGCTGCAAAGAGTGCCAAAGAGGTTATAGACTTTAAACTGAATGTTGATAACGTAAGTAATGGATTTAATCCTGCAAACGAGATTAACTGGTTTGATCCTAACTTCCCGGGAATCGTAATAAGCTCACGCTATCTGGATAACAATGAATATATGGAGAGATTATTCTATCCGGGAGGATTTGCCGGCAACGGAGCTATCGGTGCTTCCCAGCAACTTGTTGATGCATTCCCGATGGCTAATGGTTATCCTATTACCGATCCGGCAAGCGGCTACGATCCGGAAAATCCTTATGAGGGTCGTGATCCGAGATTCTACAACAACATTTTTTATAATACTGCAGAGGCAAAAAGAGGCAATACGGGAGCTGTAATGTATACTTTTGAAAACTGGACCGGAGGGAAAGATGCTGCAGGAAGAATTCTGGAAAACAGCAAAACAAACTACCATATCAAAAAGTTTGTCTATATGGGCTGGAATGCTTCTGATGCAAATATTGCAAGACAACCTCATTCTAAATTCTTTATCCGCTGGACACATATGATACTTGCCTTCGCAGAAGCTGCAAATCATGTTGTCGGACCAGACGATGAAGGTACTTACGGCCTGTCTGCCAAAAAAGCTGTTCAGTATCTGCGCTCAAGAAACGTGAGCGGTTCAGCAGGTATATCTCCGGCACCTCCGGCAGAACCTGATGCATATCTTGCCGGAATCAATACTAAAGAGGCTTTTGATGCACTTGTGAAAAACGAGCGCCGGATTACCACCTGTTTCGAAGGAATCAGATTCTTTGACCTTAGCAGATGGACTACCGATCTGGCTCAGTTCAATCAGTCAGTTAAAGGAATGGGAATAACCAAAAATGAGGATGGAACATTCGTTTACAATCCCGGTATGGTTGTCGAGGAGAGAAAATATAATTCTGCATACCTTCCAATTCCTTACAGTGAAATATTGAAGATGAGCAACCTCGTTCAAAATGAAGGCTGGTCTGGCTGGAATTAATAGTTAAACATTAAGATAAAATGATTATGAAAAAAATATTAGCTTTTTTGATACTTTTAGTAATGATGGTTTCCTGCTACGATGAGTATGTAGTAGACTATGATTATGACGGAGTGTATTTCCCAAATCCTATTAATGTCAGGACAGTCGTCGTGGGCGAAGGTTTGAAGATTAAGGTGGGCGCAGAGGTAGGGGGAGTTTTGGAAAACACAAGAGACCGTGATGTCAATTTTATTATTGATAACAGCCTTGTTACACCTGCCGTACTGGAAAAAATGAAAGGTCATTCCTGGGCATGGGTAAGCGGTCCGGCTTCCAATGTTACTACACTGCAGGCACTTCCATCAGATTATTTCACCCTTAGTGATCCGGGGAGGATAGTGATCAAAAAGGGATGGCACTCCGGAAATGTTACTCTTAAAGTCGATTCGGCTAAATTCCTTAATAATGAGGCTACCATCAATCCGATATATGCAGTGCCTTTTTATATCACTAATGCTGATGCAGATACCATTCTCGAAAGCAACAGGTCTGCAATAATCGGACTGAGATATGAGAATATGTTCTTCGGCAACTATCTGTATGGAGGTGTAACGACCATAAAAGATGCAACCGGGGCAACAGTTGAAACTATTCACTACCCTACCAAAGTTAATCAGGTTAATGAAATCATGTCTCTCTCGACTGTAGCACCACATGCTTTAGTAACTAATGGTTACAGCATCAACAGGACAGGTCAGCCGGAAATTATGCTGACATTAAATGGTAACAATATTACTGTAAGTAGTGCTCCTGGTTCAACCAACACTTATGAACCAGAAGGATCAAGTTCATTTAACGGAGCTAAACTTCTACAGGAGAGGAAACTGTTTATTAATTATAAGTACCAGGAGGGTGATCTTTTTTACCACTGCCAGGATACTTTGTCATTCCGTAACCGTATCCGGGATGGTGTTAATGAATGGCAGGACGAAAATCCGGCTAATTACGAATAGTACTATTAGTTAGTATATTAATTATCCGCGGTTTTTCTGTAAGACAAGGAAAAATCGCGGATAATTCTTTTTTTATATCTTTGATAGCAATGTTTATTATTAAATTTATCTTTTGAGGCAGGTTCATATATTCTTTTCTGATATAAAGACCTGGCTTGGATTGTACCTTATGAATTTAATTACAATAATTCTAAAAATTCGGGAAGATGGAAAATGTCAAATTAATACTGCTTGTTTTTACTACTCTGATCAGCAATTATCTGCTTTCTCAGGATATGAGTCACAGCAATCCGGATAATAATTTTTATCAGGAGCTTCCTATTCCCGCCAGGACAAATATTGCAGAATGGGAAGCTGTAATTAACCCGGTTAATGCGAGTTTTGCCAGTGATAACATTCGATATCCCAAAGAGAAGGTGCCAATGCAGAAAGTTGAGGATTCCCGGGAAATAACTGCCTGGAAAGGAGAAAAAGTACACACTCAGATTTTAATCTGGTCAAAAGAATTTATCCCTTCTGTTAAGATTAAAACAGGTAATCTGAAAGGAGAAAAGGGGGGCAGGATTAGTAAGAAGAATATTGATGCAGCTTTTGTCAGATATGTCATGACTGATGAATTTGGAAGAGGCTGCGGAAGGAGAAAAACTACAGATTATGATTCATCATTGGTTGCCGACCCAATTGATATTATAGAAGAAATTCCCTTGGAACCCAATACTGTCCGGCCGGTCTGGTTAAGTATAAAGATTCCCGCTAATGT
>Ga0068714_10002406_pt1 | contig 24239 bp, 17 predicted proteins | sample MTBNYHSulfiMetaG_FD_62988 | JGI IMG/M metagenome (GOLD analysis project Ga0068714, IMG submission 62988) | Enrichment culture microbial communities from rom New York Harbor, USA that are MTBE-degrading - MTBE-NYH (New York Harbor Sulfidogenic)... | ecosystem: Environmental > Aquatic > Marine >... | reverse complement strand
TCCCTTGAAGAAGAGAAGCTCAAGAGGGTCTTGGAGCTATGTCCTGAGCTTCGAACCCTATATTTGCTCAAAGGAGTCGGGAAGCTCAACCCGCCGCCACAGAATGACCTTGAAGATGTGGACCGCGTCCGGAGCGCGCATAAACTGCGTTGCCTCAGTGGCAGTGGGCATGCTAGTCTTATAATAAATCGATGTGGGAGGCCAACATGACCTTGTCAGCACAACAGATCATTGATTCTTTCGAGCGATATATTTAAAAAACATAGGAGAGCTCCATGGAAATTCACATACTGTCAGTATCAGGCATCGTTCTGTTATCGTAAAAAGTCTTTGGATCGGTTGCAGAGGAAAGGAAAAATCCTCGGAGGAAACTTTAAAGGAGGTGGCCTGTGAACCGGTATTCTATCACTGGAAAATCCACACTGATGCTCATCTGTTTCTTAACAACCTTGCTGGCTTTTTCGTTCTTGATTGCGGAAGGAGGTGATAAGAGGAGCGCCACCGCTGTCTGGACGGACGATTTTAACAGCCCGGTGTTGGACTCCCGCTGGACATGGGTGCGTGAAGACCCCAGCCACTGGAGTCTGAAGGAGGTGCCCGGTCAGTTGCGCATCATCACCCAGGAAGGCGGTATCTATGAAGATACGACCGGTCAGAGAAACCTGCTCCTCACGGATGCGCCGAAAGGCGACTTTACAATGACAGTAAAGTGTGCCATCGCTCCAACCGAGAATTTTCAGTATGCAGGTTTAATGGTTTATCAAGATGACGATAATTATGTTCAGCTCAATCGCGCTTTTACCGATGAAGGTTCGTTCAACTTTGACATGGAGACAGTCGGCAAGGCAATCAGTCAACGCATACCGAGATCGGCGACAAGCTTCTACCTGCGTATTTCAAAACAGGGAGACAGGTATTCAGGGGATTACAGTCCGGATGCCGAAACCTGGATACCGGTTGGACAAGGTACGGCCGCTCTCAGTAATTCGAAGATAGGCATCTGCGCCGGGAACAACCTCCCCAAGGTACCGGAAATTTCCGCCGACTTTGATTCATTCATGCTCTACACTGGGGGGACGCCGGTTAATTAAGTAAGTTTACAGATTCGCTGGGTGGGGAAGCGCTGAAGGAACGATGGCCGATTCCAGCTCCCGGGATTTTTCCTTACCAGCGCCCCCCAACGGTGTCATGCAGCCATCGTGTGAGCGCGCCTGGCCAGCTCTTCCGACTCAACGTCTTCCACGTGGGTGGCAATCCACCATCTGTTTCCGGCAAAATCCTTGATGAAGGCTACCCGGTCCCCCCAAAACTGGTCGGTGGGTGCTTCCAGCGATTCACCGCCTGCATCAACGGCCGCTCTGTATACCGCATCGACGTCCGGGACATAGAGATAGAGCGATGCAGGCATGGTCGAAAACCCTTCCATCGCTTCCCCCAGCATAAGAATCGAATCGCCGATTTTTAACTCCGCATGCATAACGGAGCCGTCGGCTGTCGGTAATTTATAGAGCTCTTCGGCGCCGAAGGCAGCCGCAAGAAAGTCAATCAAGCGGGCGGCCCCCTTGACGGAGAGCAAAGGCGTTATTGTGTGAAAACCTTCCGGTATTGGTTTAACGGGCATAAGCACCTCCTCTGGCTGAGTTAACCTATCGGTTATCAATTTAAGCAACACCTCTTGAATCGTCCATAAGCTGCTGTCGCCTCCCCGGCCATTCCAATACCCTCGATAATTCTCGCACAGCCATGCGTCTACAATGGAAAATTCTTCGAGTCGCTCACCAGGACCGGCGTGGCACCAGGAAGTAGCCGTCGCTGTTATCCCTGATGGCAGGGTCTGTTTCACTTTCCACAGCGATTCTGTAATGAGAGCCGGGGGAAAGCCAGGCCGGGACTTTCCAGGTGTATGATCCGATCCCATTGACTCCGATCGGAATAGACCTGGCGACGTTATAAACCCTCCAGGTGTCGTTGGTGAGATAGATCCTCGCCGTTTGACCGGGATCGCCGGTGTAGCTCCAGCTGATGACGCGTTGCGCTCCGTGACGCCACAGCTCCCCACCATTGGGAGCAGTAACGGTGATGGACGGGGGAGCAGGGGGTATTGCTCCTCCGCCATCCCAGCCCGCTATTCTTGCGAGCAGCCACCAAAACGCCTTTCCTTTGTTTTGGCAACTTTCGTAAGTCGTGTGGCCTGCCTCGTCGCCGCGGTACCGCGGGTGTTCCATCGGAATGCCGTTTTCCGCATACAGCTCGCCATTATACCAGCTATCCAGATCTGCGAAATCGAACAGAATCTTATTATTAGCGCGGCAATAATTCCTGATCTGATTGTTGCGCTCATGGCGGTTTGGCTCGCAGCTCTGCGCATTGCCGGTCATGTAAATGAATCGGATGTGAGGATACTCTTTCTCCAACTGGCTCATGGCATCCAGGTAGGCTTGCACCTCACTCGCGGAGTAGTAGTCCAGCTGTGAGCACCAGGCCCAGCCCGAGACGTTGACATCCATGGTGTTCAGCACGGACCTGGTAATGTCGAGTGCGTAGCCTCCTTCCCAATACAGGTCCGGCGTCACGTAGGTTTCGCAGTAATCGATGTATTGTCCGTCCATCAGGGACAAATATGTTGAAGCTTGCGGCATGCTGCAGTAATCGGGGTAGTAGGCGTATTTGGAGTTGGCGGAGAGCAGCTCCAACCCTATCGTGATCTGTTCGCCATGGGAGGTATGGGCGTAATGGACCATTAACGCGGATTTGACATAGTCAATCCAAGGATCCGGTATCTGGCTGATGTCCGTGCAGGCATGATCGACGACAATCCCCTGACTGAAGGCGGGGATGATGTTTGCCCAAAAGAACATCCCGAACAGCAAGGGAAGATACAATAAACGCCTCGAAAGCTTCATGTCTCCCTCCTTTTCATGCAAACAGGTTTGCTTTTTTTTGCACCGGAGGGGCTGCCGACAATGCTTCTCTTGCCATTTGGAAACAAGCGCTGCCAAAATTCGCTGACTATGGCGCTAGCATCTGTCGACCAGACTCCCGGCGATCCACTGTGCCATGTGCTTGCATGCTTGTCATTCAGTTACCTCGTCGACACTACATATGGGCTTCGCAGCTGGACGGCGTGTCAAAGCCGTTTCGCCTGCAAACAGCTTCCCGCACCGTTTCGCAAATGTCGTACGCCACCATTTCGCGAATCAGCTCGGCAAAGGTCGTCTCAGGGGCCCAACCGAGCTTGTTGCGCGCCTTGGTCGGATCCCCGAGAAGGGTCTCCACTTCGGTCGGGCGAAAATAGTTGGGATCCACACTGACGATCGGCTGTCCGGTCTCAAGGGCAGAGGGCTTGCAATGATGGGCATACTGCTCCAGGATGGGAGACGGTCTCAGTTGCGCAATGATTCCTTGCTCGGAGATCCCCTCACCTTTCCATTCAAGCTCGATTCCAAGCTCGGCAAAGGCCAGGTTGCAAAATTCGCGCACCGAATGCTGCTCTCCAGTTGCAATAACATAATCGTCAGGCTTGTCCTGCTGTAGGATAAGCCACTGAGCGCGCACGTAATCCCGCGCGTGGCCCCAATCACGTTTGGCATCCAAGTTTCCGAGATAGAGGTGCTGCTGCAGTCCCAGAGCAATGTGGGTAGCGGCTCGAGTGATCTTTCTGGTCACGAAGGTTTCCCCACGAACCGGAGATTCGTGGTTGAACAAAATACCGTTGCAGGCGAACAGGTTGTAGGCTTCACGATAGTTTACAGTGATCCAATAAGCGTAGATTTTCGCGACCGCATAGGGAGAGCGTGGATAGAAAGGGGTAGCTTCGCTTTGCGGCATCTCTCGGACTTTACCGTAAAGCTCCGAGGTGGAAGCTTGATAAAAGCGGGCTTTTTCATGCAAACCGAGGATGCGCATCGCTTCCAGCAGACGCAGGGTTCCAAGTCCATCAGCATTGGCTGTGTATTCGGGCGTTTCAAAGGATACTTTTACGTGGCTTTGAGCCGCCAGATTATAAATCTCGTCAGGCTGAACTTCTTGGATGATGCGGATGAGGTTGGTCGAATCGGTGAGGTCTCCATAGTGAATGAACAGATGTCGATCGGTCTTATGCGGCTCCTCGTAAAGATGATCTATTCTTTGGGTATTGAACAGTGAAGCCCTTCGTTTGATGCCGTGCACCACGTAGCCTTTTTGCAGCAGGAGCTCGGTCAAGTAAGCTCCATCCTGGCCCGTTATGCCGGTTATCAGTGCTACTTTTTGGGACATGAGCATTCTCCAGTCAAATTCTTGCGTAACAAGTTCTTGATAGTTTGATCAGCTCGCCGCAAGCTGTTATTCTCATCCACTGAAGCATGGGGCGAGGCTCTTTTTTTTTGTGCTGCGCCGGTCGTTGTTGCTCTGGTTAAGGATTAGCTTAGCAGCAACATTAAGTCCGAATCGAATCGGCTGTCAATTGAAGATTTGTTTTTCGACAGCATAACAACAGCAGAACGAGCCAATACCCGAATACCGGTCTCCAGTCAAGCAGGCCGTTGAGTGCAAAGAAGCTAACAATCGAATACAGGAATTGAAAAAGGGGCCGAACATGGAAGCTCGACGTTTTAAGTTCAGGCGTGAAGATTTTGGAGATCTTCCCGTAAGTTTGCGTCATTTGAACGTTTACCTCAATTTCTTGGAAGATCGTGTAGAAGCGGCCAACTGCCTGCAGATGATAGCCGCCAAAGATCTGGACGAGATTCATCTGGATGCAAACGACTTGCAAGTTCTGAAAGTCGATTGGTGTGCACTCTCAACGGATTGTCTTCATTCCGCAAGCGCTCCGTGTAGCATGAACGCCGATATCGGAGCTGGGCTCCGAGAACGGAGCTCTTCCCGGGCAAAGGCTGCAGACTGTCTCCATCCCCTGATATACGACTACCTGCAGGAAAAGAACAGACTGGTGGTCAAGCTGCCCCGGACTGTGAAAAAAGGCGAAGGATTTTGTGTGCGCACGGTCACTCACTGCACCCCTTCCGACCATATCCTCGAGGGAATCTATAAGGATGCAACGCCTGCGGGAGCTCCTCAGCAGTATATGTCTCAGTGCCAGCAATGGGGCTTCCAGCGCATCATGCCGATTTTCGATGATTGCCGAGCCAAATGCACCATGTTTACTACCATTGAAGCTGATGCACGCTACACTCACCTGATCAGCAACGGTAATATCAACCGCCGCCTGAATCCGGCAGGAAAGCCGGTATTGAAGGCCGACGACCCTTCCAGACAGGTCATCTCTTATGAAAACCCTGTTCCAATGGCGCCTTACCTCTTCCTGATCTGCGCGGGCACCTGGGAAGATTTGGTGGGCGAAGTCATTTATCCCTCGGGGCGCTCCGTGCGCCTGGAATATCTGGTCCCGCCGGGGCGCAGCGAGGGTGCGCGCGTTCCCATGGAGATTTTGAAAACGGCGGTTCCGTGGATAGCCAAAACCCAGGACTACGAATACAGCGGCGATACCTACCGGACCATCACCATGAATAAGTCCAATTTCGGCGGAATGGAGAATGTCGGCAACACAACCATCGTAACCGATGCCGCCTTAATCGATGAGCACACGCTCGATCATCTGCTGCTCTACGCTCACGCGGTCATAGTGCATGAATTCGAGCACAATCAGTGCGGAAGCGAAACCACCATGGAAACGCCCTTCGATGTCTGGCTCAACGAAGCCTATACGGTTGATGTGGAGCGTCAGTTTATGGCGGATCTGTTTGATCCGGCTTTTATCCGCCTCAATCAGGTGGAGAGCATCCGTAACCCTCTCCTTGGGCCTCTGGCCATAGAGGATGGCGGCCATGCCGGCAGGATCGTGCGAGAGGGGTTCAATGATCCCGACGAGCTGATCGATGGAGTAACCTACGTCAAAGCTGCCGAAGTGATCCGCATGCTGAGGTTGATTTTGGGCGCGCAGGCATTCAAGGAGGGGAAAGCACTCTATTTCAGTCGTTATCGAAACGGCAACGCCAATACGGATCAATTCTTTCAGTGCTTCGAGGAAGTGTCTGGAATTTCACTGGAGCAGTTCAAAACACGCTGGCTCTACACCATAGGTTATCCCAGGGTCAATGTGTCGCATTCTTATGATCCCGAAGCGCGGGCCTTCACCATTCAATTCCGACAGGAGCTAAAGGACGATCAGCTGCCTTTTCATGTCCCAGTCCAACTGGCGCTGGTGGACGCTAATGGCAGAGACATCGACGGAACCGGGCAAGTCTTTCAGCTCATAAGTGCCGATGCCGAGCTTGTTCTCAAGGATATTTCCGAGCCGCCGGCTTTTGCCTCGATAAACCGCGACTACTCCTTCTATGGCACTATCTGCAATGAGAGCGCGACAAACGAATCGCTGGCCCTGCAGGCGCGCCTTGACTCGAATGCCTACAATCGCGTAGATGCGATGCGGCAATTAACGGACATTCAACGAATCCGATTGCTGCACGATATCCACGCCGATGTCGATCGGTTCTGGCTCGATCTTTACGGGGAGATTCTGGACGATCTGTCGCTTCCCATGTCGTTGAAAGCCTATTTTCTTCGCATAGACGAGCAACCGCTGAATCGCGCCTATGCGACCTGGTACCAGGAACTTGTCGCAGTTCGAGAAAAGTTGATGCAGGCGGTCAATGGAGCATACAGAGAGAAATTGATCGAACGATTTTCGGCAATCGATACTTACTCAATCCATGTAAGCGGCTCGTCGAAGGAAGGTATTGAAGAGCGCATGCTGAAAAACGTTCTGCTCGACCTTATTGCCGCTGAGGACGGCGAACCAAGTCACAATCTGATCGTCAGCCACTATCGGTCTGCTATCAACATAACCGACAAAGTGGCGGCCCTGACCGCGCTCAACCGGAGCTCGGCGCCCGAGCGTCGTGAATTGCTGGAGGCTGCCTATCTCCAGTGGCATGGGCACCTGAGCGGTTACTCCAATTATCTGAGAATCGTTTCGAGCGGCACATGCAGGGACGTTTTTGAAATGATCGAAGCGGAAAGGAACCGTCCTACTTTTGATATCACCCAGCCCACGTGGTGCCGTGCGCTATTTTTGCCCATGGCGACCAATAACAAGATGGTCTGGAGCAACCGAGGCATTCGCTGGGTTACCGATACGGTTATAGAATTGTCGCCAATCAACACCACAACTGCCAGTCGTTTGCTTAATACTTTTCAGCAGGTTAGAAAATTGAAGCCGGATCTGCGTGAGAAGGTCCTAAAGGGCTTGGAGGAGATTGTTCGCCGTGTAACGGGAAAGGCCAATCCAACTATTCACGGCCAGGCCGGCGCCTATCTCGGCAGAGACTAGCGCTCGGCAGTTCGCTTATGGTCGTTTTAATCCTTTTCGGAGTCTGTGAATGACTATTCGCTCTTCTAGGTGTGCTACTCTACTGGGTGCAATCTGCATGAGCTGCGTGCTGTCCATTTTTATCGGCTGCACGGTCGGCCCCGATTTTCGCAAACCGCAGGCGGAAGCTCCGGAACAATGGAGTGGGGTGCCGCAACCGGGAATTAGCACACAAACCGAACAAGTCATCGAATGGTGGAGAGTATTCAATGATTCGCAGCTGAATTCTTTGATCGAGAGGGCGGTCGCTTCAAACCTCGATCTGAAGCTGGCCGAAGCGCGCATTCGAGAAGCTCGAGGGCTGCGTGGGATCGTCGCAGCCGATCTGTTGCCGAATGTCAATGTATCGGCAGATTACACACGCATACGCAGCAGCGGCAATGCAGTTCCAATAGAGGGAGATGGCGAGGTGGCCGAGTTCCGGCCGGCGGCCGAGCAAAACCTGTTTGAGACCGGTTTCGACGCCGCCTGGGAAATCGATGTTTTTGGCAGAATTCGCAGGGCGGTAGAAGCGGCGGATGCGGATATCGCTTCAGCCCAATGGGATCGCCGAGATGTATTGATCACTCTCCTTTCCGAAGTTGCGCGAAACTATGTTGAATTGAGAGGCACCCAAAGACGAATTGCGATTCTCAGACAAAATATCGACTTGCAGCGCAAGAGCCTGGAGCTGACTCGCGGCCGGTTGGAAGCCGGATTGGGCAATGAGCTTGACGTGGCCCAGGCAGAAGCACTGCTGACCACTACCGAATCTCAGGTACCGGGGCTCGAAGCTTTTGTGAAGCAAGCGATCTACAGACTGGGAGTGCTGCTGGGACGCCAACCCGAGGCACTGTTAGGCGAGCTTACCGAAGAAGCTCCGATTCCTCCGGCCCCTCCCGAGGTCCCAGTAGGGTTGCCTTCAGAGCTGCTGAGAAGAAGGCCCGATCTTCGCCGCGCGGAAATGGATGTGGCTGCGGCGACAGCGCGAGTCGGTGTGGCAACGGCCGATCTTTTTCCGAGCTTTTCGCTCACGGGCTTTTTGGGTTTGCAGAGCGCAAATATACAGGATCTTCTCGATACCGGCAGTCTGCTCTGGAATGTCGGCCCCACGGTGAGCTGGCCGGTATTCGACGCGGGACGAATTCGGGCCAACATCGAGGTGCAGAATGCTCGTGAAGAGCAGGCTTTTATTGCGTACGAGAGGGCGGTCTTGAGCTCGCTGCAGGATGTCGAAAGTGCCCTAATAGCGTATGCAAAAGAGCACCAAACACGCCAATCGCTGATGGCTTCCGTGGATGCCAATCAACGGGCGGCGGACATTTCCAGCACTCTTTATGCGCAAGGGCTGGTGGACTTCCTCAACGTTCTCGTTAGTCAGCGGGCCCTTTCGCAGGCAGAAGATGAACTGGTGCAAAGCGACCAGAGGGTATCGACCAATCTGGTTGCCCTTTTTAAGGCGCTTGGAGGGGGTTGGGAAGTCGACAAATAAGGGGCAGGAATTCTCCGCGAGCCACTAGTTACCTGAGTCTTGTTAGATTAAAATGAAGAGTGCCGTTTTTCTTTGATTCCGGTTATTCAAAGAAGATTAAAGAGGGAAGAATGATAGCTTGCAGGAAACCCTGTCGCTGGCGGAGCTTTAGGTTCGGAGCTCATCTTGTTTATTTTGTCTTGACGATGATGCTTATGCTTTTAGCCGTTTCCGCCTGCTCCAACGATGCCACTGGAAAAGCCAAAGCAGAAGACCCGCGTAAGAAGATTTCCATGCCGGTGATCGTCGCCGTTGCCGAAAAGAAGACGGTACCGGTGCGGTTGAGCGCCATCGGCAGCGTCCAATCCTATAACAAGGTTGTTGTTAAAGCACAGGTTGCAGGGCAGCTAATCGACGTTCATTTCGAAGAAGGGCAAAGCGTAAAGAAAGGAGACCTTCTCTTTACTATCGACCCCGCGCCATACGAAGCGGAGCTGAAATTGGCGGAAGCGAATCTGGCCAAAGATAGGGCGCAGCTTGAAAATGCTCGCAAACAGGTGGATCGCTATACATCGGTTGTCAAAAAAGGCTATGTTTCTGCCGAGGAATACGACAAGGTGCGCACTAATGCGAAGGCCCTCGAGGCTACCGTGCGGGCCGATGAAGCGGCAGTGGAACGGGCCAAGATCGAGCTCAAATACTGTTACATCCGCTCGCCCATCGACGGGCACACGGGTGAGATCAAAGTGGACAGAGGAAACATTATTAAGGCCAACGACAGCGATTCCCCGATGCTCGTTATCAGACAGACCAGCCCGATTTACGTCGTCTTTACCGTGCCGGAGCAACACCTGCCTGAAATAAAAAAGTATACGGCATCGCGGCCGCTCAAGGTGGAGGCCGTTATTCCGGGACATCAGGAGCGCAAGTTTGTTGGCGACCTCACTTTCATCGATAATTCCGTGGATACGACGACGGGTACCATTCAGCTCAAGGCGACTTTCTTCAACGACGACATAGCATTGTGGCCGGGTCTGTTCGTCAATGTGGCCTTGACTCTTACGGAGCGGCCCGACGCGGTTGTCATTCCATCCCAGGCTATTCAAATGGGGCAGCAGGGCAACTATGTCTTTGTAGTGAGTGCCCGGAGCACAGCCGAATACCGCCCGGTGGTCCTGGGGTTGGCGGTAGGCGACGATGTGGTAGTGGAGCAAGGGGTTAGTGCCGGAGAGACGGTGGTCACCGACGGGCAGTTGCGCCTCTTTCCCGGAGCGCTTGTCAAAGTGGTGCAGAGCCGGGATGAAGGGAGCAGGGAAGCTCGCCTATGAACATAGCAGAAGTATTTATTCGGCGCCCTGTTACAACCACGCTTGTCATGGTGGCTATTCTCGTTTTCGGCATCATGGGCTACCGGTCGCTGCCCGTGAGCGAATTGCCGAACGTCGATTTTCCAACCATTCAGGTTTCCGCCAATCTCCCCGGGTCCAGTCCCGAGACCATGGCATCTTCTGTCGCCACACCGCTGGAAAAGGAATTCTCGACCATCGCCGGCCTGGATTCGATGACTTCCACCAGCGCCACGGGGAGCACCCGAATCACACTCCAGTTTTCACTCGAGCGCAATATCGACGGTGCCGCTCAGGACGTGCAGACGGCCATAGCCAAAGCGCAGCGCTTGTTGCCGCCGGATATGCCGTCGCCTCCCACCTCGAGGAAAGTCAATCCGGCCGATCAGCCGGTTCTTTATCTGGCCTTGAGCTCGCCGATTCTGGCCCTCTCTACCGTCGACGAATACGCGCAAACGCTCATGGCACAGCGCATCTCCATGATCAACGGGGTCGCGCAGGTGATGGTATACGGTTCGCAAAAGTACGCGGTCCGGATACAGTTGAATCCCAACGCCTTGTCCAACATGGGTATCGGTATTGACGAGGTGGAAAAGGCCATCGATAAAGCCAACGTCAACCTGCCCACCGGAACGCTCTACGGGAAGTATCACGCCTATACCGTCGAATCCACCGGACAGCTCACCAATGCGGCAGCCTATCGGCCTCTCATTGTGGCCTATCGGAACGGCTCACCTGTCAGGCTCGCGGAATTGGGCAGAGTCATTGACAGCGTCGAAAATGACAAGCGCGCCAGCTGGTTCAAGGATACGCGGGCCATCGTATTGGCAATTCAACGGCAGCCGGGAACCAATACCGTCCAGGTGGTGGACGCCATTAAGGAATTGCTCCCCACCTTTCGCGCCCAAATGCCTGGGTCGATCGGTCTTGCAGTCCTCTATGATCGTTCCGAATCCATCCGTCATTCCATTGAAGACGTTAAATTCACTCTTTATCTTGCCATTTTTCTGGTCGTACTCGTTATCTTTCTATTCCTCCGAAACCTTTCCGCTACTGTTATCGCCAGTTTTGCCCTGCCGGCTTCCATCATCGGCACCTTTGCCGTCATGTACCTGCTTGGCTACAGCCTGGACAATTTATCGCTGATGGCATTGACTTTGTGTGTCGGCTTTGTGGTCGATGACGCGATCGTTATGCTGGAAAACATTGTCCGCCACATGGAGATGGGAAAGGGCAGGCTGCAGGCCGCACTTGAGGGTTCCAAGGAAATAGGCTTCACCATTGTGTCCATGACCCTCTCGCTGGTTGCAGTCTTTATTCCGTTGCTGTTCATGGGAGGCGTTCTGGGCAGATTACTGCACGAATTTGCGGTAACCATCGGAGTCGCCATCCTGATCTCCGGGTTTGTCTCGTTGAGCCTGACGCCAATGCTGTGCAGCAGATTTATCCGATCTCCCGGGTCTGAACAACACGGTCGCCTGTACCTCCTCTCGGAACGCTTCTTCGATGGTATGCTGAAGGTCTATGATGTCAGCCTGAAATGGGTTCTGCTGCACCGCCCTGTGACTATGGCCGTTTCGGCCGGGTTGCTGGTGGCGACTGTTTATCTTTTTACGGTTATTCCAAAGGATTTTATTCCAAGCCAGGACACCGGCCAGATCTTCGGGATGACCGAGGCTGCCGAAGGAACTTCATTTGAATCAATGGTCGCTCATCAAAAGGAGGTTGCGGCAGTCATTGCCAGTGATCCCAATGTGGAATCCTTCATGTCCAACGCTGGAGCCACCGGCATCAGTGCCACGGCGAACTCCGGATCGGTCATGATTCGCCTGAAGCCGCGCGCAGAGCGGGAGCTTTCGGCAGACCAGGTCATTCAAAGTCTCCGTAAGAAATTTGCCGAAATACCTGGAATCAACGTCTACCTGCAAAATCCTCCTGCCATTCGCATCGGCGGCAGACCCACCAAGGCTCTTTATCAATTCACTTTGCAGAGTCCGGACATTGATGAGCTTTACCACTATTCGCCGATTCTTGAGGAAAAGCTCAAGACATTGCCCGGCCTGCAGGATGTAACCACCGACCTGCAAATCAGCAACCCGCAGATCACCGTCGAAATCGATCGCGACAAGGCACAGTCTCTCGGCATCAGCGCTCAGCAGATAGAGGATGCTCTCTATAGCGCCTACGGCTCGCGGGAGGTCTCGACCATTTATACTCCCACAAACCAATACTCAGTGATTCTGGAAGTGGAGCCGCAATACCAGCTGAGCCCAGCCGCTCTCTCCATGCTCTATGTGCGTTCGGTGAACGGCCTTATGGTGCCCATGGAATCTTTTGTGAAACTTGTTCGCTCAATCGGACCAATGACCATCAATCACACCGGTCAGCTTCCTTCGGTGACCATATCGTTCAATTTAGAGCCGGGCGTTGCGCTCAGCCAGGCCGTCACCAGGATCGAACAGGCGATTGGCGAGCTCAATCTGCCCGCGACTCTGACCACCAGCTTCCAGGGCACTGCCGAACAATTCAAGTCCTCAATGAAGGGCTTGTGGCTGCTCCTGATTGTGGCCATTCTGGTCATCTACATTGTGCTGGGCATTCTCTACGAGAGCTTCATTCACCCCTTGACCATTCTCTCCGGGCTGCCGGCAGCCGGGGTTGGAGCGCTGCTTACTCTGCTCATTTTTAAGACGGATTTGAGCATATATGCCTTCGTTGGAGTCATCATGCTGGTAGGAATTGTCAAGAAAAACGCCATCATGATGATCGACTTCGCCCTGGCTGCGCAAAGAGATAATGGAAAAAACCCGGCTCAAGCCATCTATCAGGGCTGCATTTTACGATTTCGGCCCATCATGATGACCACCATGGCGGCCCTTATGGGAACCTTGCCCATTGCACTGGGCATCGGCGCGGGTGCGGAGGCGAGACGTCCTCTGGGACTGGCTGTGGTGGGTGGATTGGTGCTTTCACAATTTCTCACCCTGTATATTACCCCGGTGGTTTACATCTACCTGGAATCTTTCCACAGGAAAATTATCTCCCTTAAGCTGCGCAGTGCCGAGCCGATGATCGAAGCAGCGAAGGTGGAGGCTGGCAAGGAAGTGTTACATGAAACAATAGCCGGGCGTTGAGATGGATGCTGCGGGGCTGCGCCGTCTTTCAGGAAAGCGGCCGGTTGTGTGAGCAAGGGTTACCTGTAACTATTTCCCACGAAAGAAGAGATCATGACAAACAATGAGTTGGACCAGTTGATGGTCTGGATAAAGAACAAGTATGCGGTTGAGGTAGTACCTTTGAAGATTGGTGGCAAAGTCCTGAAGACGCTTCAGATCAAAGAATTTGAAGAGCACTTGGCGGAGCTGATCGAGTTGAAGGCAGCCGGGCTGATGGATCTTCCTTATTGGGCCAAGCTTTGGGATTCAAGTCTGCTGCTGGCCTACTTTCTCGGCAGGCAACCCGTCGTGTTGGGGCGCAGGATGTTGGAAATCGGGGCAGGCCTGGGCATTGTCGGGATTTACGCGGCCCTTTGCGGCCATCAAGTTACCATAACCGACGTTAATGACGATGCGTTGCACTTTGCCCGCGCCAATGCACTGCTAAATGGTGTGCAACACGTTGAAGTCAGCAAGCTTGATTGGAACGATGCCGCCGTTGGGGTGACTTATGATGTGATCGTTGGCTCCGAAATTGTGTACGACCGACAATCCTACCCGGCTCTGGTGGAATTCCTGCGCCGAGCGCTCGCTCCTGGTGGAATCATTTTTCTTGCTAAAAACGCAAGCTTGCATGCGCCGGCTTTCTTCGTTGAGCTGACCAAGTATTTTGAGTTCAAACAGACGACTCAGACCGTTCAATCTGATGGAGAGAGTCAGCAGATCGTACTTTACGCAATTCGGTCTAAAGAGGCCAGAGCGGCCAGTTAGCTCGTATATTCTGAGGGCCTTGAAACGCTGATTCTGAGACTCGAAGCTGTTTTGAAATAACCGTTCAGCCGCTAAGCGGCCACGAAACAGTTTCGTGCCCGTATGTGTGTCCGTGCCCGAATCGAGCACGCACACGGGCACGGGCACGTCAAGCACCAGTTAAATTCGATGAACGGTTACGTTTCGAAAGGGGGCCGGGAGCATTGAATCTTCCCCAAAAACTCGAAGTTCCAACTTCTGCGGGCCCTCTGGCCGGCTTGCTCCATCTGCCGTCCAAAATCCCGGCGCCGACGGTGATTTGTTGCCACGGCATGCTGAGCTCTAAGGAGAGCTCAAAGTTCGTCCAAATCGCCGAACACCTGTCGGCAGCCGGAGCCGTTGCGCTGCGCTTCGATTTTTCCGGTTGCGGCGAAAGTCGAGCGGCCCTGGGAAACGACTTGCTCACTTCCAGAATGCGAGACCTTAGCGCTATCTTTGACTATGTCGAGTTGCAGCCCTGGAGCGATGGAGCAGTGGCCGTGATCGGATCCAGTTTGGGCGGGTATCTCTCTCTTTTGGTCTCCTCTTCAGGCAGGCATTGGGTCAAAGCAGTGGTCTGCTGGGCCACTCCGTTCGATCTTGGCAGGATTCGTTCTTCCATGAAAGACCCCACAACCTTGAAGGGATTATTTCCGGAAGGATTTGGCCTTGGCTCACCGCAGAGTCTGGAGCATCTCCCGCCAATCCCGGGAGTACTCGTCATCCATGGGCAGCGGGACGAGGTTGTCGAGTGGCAAGATGCGGTGGAGATTTACCGCTGTATGGCGGAACCGAAAAGACTGCTGCTGATTGGTGCGGCGGAACACCGGTTCATCGATCCCGTGTGCCGTAATCTGGCTCTTGATGCAAGCATGGATTGGCTTCGCGAAATGGGTGTACTGCCCTAGAAAAGTCAGGCCAGATAGAAAACGCCGCAAAGATCGACGGAAGAAAGAATGCGCAATCGGCCGTTGCTGGTTCTACGAGCTGCAGTGAAAGATTGCGGCGATCAAATCTGCCCCGTGAGTTGCAGGAGCTGTTGTTCTACCTGCTGCATCAGTTGATTGCGCGTCTTCGCCGTAAATTTGGAGGCATCGACAGGCTCTCCGATGTGCACTTCCACAGGGCTTCCAAGCTGAAAATCGAGAGTTTTTGCCGGCAGCACATGAAAGGCACCGCGGATACCCACCGGGATGATTGTGGCGCCGGTTTTCATCGCCAGCATGAAACCGCCTTTCTTAAAGGGCCCCAGTTTTCCAGTCTGCGATCTGGTTCCTTCGGGCGCAACCCAGAGGATGATGCCGCTCTCCATTTTCCTCTGTGCCTCCTGCAGGTCCTTCAAGGCTTGTCGCCTATTGTCGCGATCAACCGATATGAATTCTCCTTCTCTCATTCCGCGTCCCCAAATGGGAACATCGAACAGCTCCTTTTTAGTGAGCATGCGGATGCTGCCCGGCATGGTGACGAATATGAGTGGAATATCGCAAAGACTGCTGTGATTGCTCATTATGATGTAGGGTTTGCCCGGAGTAAAGCTGACTCCCTTGGGATTTACTGAGGCGTACGAGAGCCGAAGATAGCTCAGCAGTTTGGCCGACCACCAACGAAGCCGGCGATCGCATTGTTCTCGGGTTTCGATACCCCTGTACACCTTGTATATGGTTTCAATTGAAATCCACAAAGTGATAGCGAGGGATTTCAAGACGATCAGATAAGCTTCGAGCTTACTAGCTTTCATCACTTTCCTCAATTCGGCCGGCTTCGCTTGCTCAGACAGGTACAAGTTGATTGGTCGATCGCAAAGATTTGCGCTCTTGCTGCAGTTGCAGCACATCGGTGATGTATTTAGCACAAATTTTTCGGCAATAGTAGAATCGAGCGGGATGAATTGCCGGGTATGGTAAGTTTTCGAAGTGCACCAATTTTTCAAAGGAAGCTGAATCCGCAAAAATAACGATTGAATTTTTTCATGAGAATTAATCTAATTATGCGGAATCGAGCAACCCCTCGAAATGCACATGAGGGGACAGGTTTACAGGGTGGCATCGGAGTGCCGCCGACACTTGCAGGTGTATGGCAACATAGACTCTAGGGTTTTATAATAATGCCAAGAGGCTGAAGCGTGTCTTGCAGTCTACCGACTTTAAACCGGGTTCTGGTAATTGCACTGGTCGATCAGGTAGAATCGGCGGTCTCGGTTTTGAGCGGCCACATGAATCAGGAACAGCGGGCAAAATTCCGAGACAAGCTGTATCGCTATGCAAGGAAGCCGGACCGAGATCTTATCCTGGCAATGGCGGTAAAAGAGATCCTGGGGTTCTATAGCGTTATTGAGGAAGACGATTTGCCGCGCGAAGTGCCGGCCGCCGTAAGGCAGCGGCTGCATTCTTTTGCCTGCGGCACCGGGCTGCTGGTTCACCCCGACTATCGGCAAAGAGGAATTGGAACAGAGCTGCAACTTTTTGCGGAACAATGGGCGCGCGCGAGAGGCAAAGCAGGCTTTTGGCTGAGTACGCGTCGGCAAGCGGATTGGTATCGGAGCCACTTCGGTTATGAAGAAGCAGGCCGGGTGCTGGTCAAGGGTGTTGAGAGGCGAATAATGGCAAAGGGTTTCTAGGTGTTCTCCGAGAGGGCTCCTGTTGCCACCTTTGTTGCATGAAACATGCAAATGTGAAATCAGGCCGGCCGAACAATCATCCAGAGAGCTTAATTTGAAAAGGGCAACGTTATATCCGTGGATTGTTGCTTTATTATGTTGTTGTGTGTCGTGCGTATATATACCGCACAGGGAATTGCTTATGTCACGAACAGGCTACATGAGCTCGCTCTATGAGGGCTCCAACGGGTGTGTGGGATATGCCCTGGCAGATGCGAAAGATGGTTTTCTGCAAACAGAATTGGATTCATCTTCAATCGATGTATTGAATTGGAATATTTTGAAGGGAGATAGACGCTTCTGGGAAAAAGATTTTGAGAGAATCTCGCAGAACATGGATCTGTTGTTGATCCAGGAGGCATGCTTAAGACTCAATGTGCTCGATGCCTTAAAAATCGACCAGATGGGATGGATCTTTTCCGCGAGCTTTTTTTACGCGGCCACCAATATTCCCACCGGAGTCCTCACAGCATCCTACGCCCGGCCGGTCTATTGCAGGGCACTGAGAGCCATAGAGCCGATAATTCGCACTCCCAAGAGCTCGCTTGTAACCAAATATCGATTATCGGACACCAATGAGATGCTGCTGGTCGTTAACGTTCATGCAATAAATTTCTGCCTGGGCACTGTTTCCTTTAGATCGCAAGCTCTTGAACTGAAAAAAGAAATGGAAAGCCATCCGGGTCCGATAATTCTTGCCGGGGACTTTAACACCTGGAGCGCCAATCGTTTGAGCTCGCTGGAAGAAATCACCCGCGACTTGAATCTGAAAGCGGTCAGGTTCAAGGTGGACCATCGTCGAAAAGTTTTTAGAAAACCGGTGGATCACATCTTCTATCGAGGATTGGAAGTGACTCATTCCAAGGTCATCAAGGTCAAATCCTCAGACCACAATCCCTTGATTGTTACTTTCAGGGTAGCCGAAAAGATCCAGTGGGTATCGACCGGGTTGGCTGAATATCGTCTGATTTAGAGGCCTTTCCGTCTCTTTTATTCATTGGCTTGGGTGAGCAGGCGGTTTTCTTTCGTCCAAGGAGCGGGCTGTTTTCTGTTTGTTATCTTTCTGGCGCTCTTCAAGCGGCTATTGCCGTTCGTTAGAGAGGGCAGGCTTCAATCGTTAAGAGGTTAGCTGACTGTTTTTGTACTGGCTCAATAATTGCGAGATGTTGATGCCCAGATTGGCCGTGGCCGGCAGGCCAAATAACAAATTGAAAAACTTTTTCACCAGCTGGTCAACCACGGCAAGCACGAGAGCTACTTCGGCGGGAACATCGAATAAGACGAGGACTACGACCATGATGCTCTCATAGATACCTACCGATCCGGGTGTGGCGGGAATACATTTGCCGATATTCGATACGGAGACCGCGATGAGTACCGGCAAGAACCCGATGCTCGGATCAATCGAGAAGGCGATCACCTGGCAGGCCGAGGCTTCGAACACCCACAAGACGATTGAGAGAAGGATGCATACCGACATCAATCTTATGTCCGAGGCAATTTCCATATAACTTCGATATGCATCGCGAGCTTTGCTCAGCAGCAATTGCAGGTAGGCCCGTTGAAACTTTTCAAGGAGCGACTTGAACAAATCTTCGAATCTACCGTTCTTGCCTGCTAAAACCATTATGTATGAAAGTGCGATAATGAGCGTACACAGCAACAGGGTACAGGTCAGCCAGTTTGGGATACCGCGCTTTGAAAGGAGCAGAATACAGGGAGATGAGAGCAGAACCAGAGCGAGAAGATCCAAGACTCGAGTTTGGACAATGACGGCAACAGCATTTCCCAGCTTGACTCCCTGCATCTTGAGGAAGCCCACCATGGCGGCATCCCCCAACTTGGCCGGAAAAACGATGTTGAGTGCAAACCCTGAAATATTGATCTTAAACAAATCGAAGAAATCCGTTCCGTCGATATATCGGAACACCAGCCGTTCAAAGCGCCATACTCGAAAGAGCCACGAGCAGGCGTAAACTAAAATCGAGAGCGACAGCCACCAGACCGATATTTTCGAAAAAACGGCGAGGAACTGCTCCCAGCCGGTAATCATGATCAGTATAACGAGGATCCCGATTCCCACCATGTAAGAGCTGCAGTGAAATAAGATTTCTTTGGCTCTGCTACTCATTGTGCTCCCGTACTGCTGCAGTTCGAGAGGCTGCCGCACCGTACAACAGCAGGCACAACAGCGAAAAATAGATGCTATCCAGAAAATGCTCGAAATAATGTGCTGCCAATAGATATGGAATACCTAACTTGCCTCCTTTGGCGAAGTCAGGCTTTTGAGCGAGCTCGCCTATCCCGTGCGTGAGCGGAATATACGACTGGTACGCAAAAACCGCCAGAAAAATCACAAGCAGGACGGCAAACCAGATTTTGAGTGGTGCCTGAATTGCGTGATTAAATGTCCGGCCGGATCTCGGCTCCGCATTGGCATCCTTTATCATAAAATATAGAGGTATCGGATAGTACGTGAGCGGGAAGGTGAGTAGCTCGCGTACACTGTGTGCCAGGTATCTCGGATCCGTCCAGACTTTGCAGATAGCCGCTGCAAGCCCGGTGTTGAAGTATACTCCGAAACTGATAAAGAGGCCCAGGGAAGAAAGAAGATATAACGTACCCCTTGCGCTCAATCTCATCGGCCGGCGGAACACAGCCATGGCCAAGACAAGATAAAGCGGAATCAACAGAGTCTGTGTCATTGTGCTTGGCATATGAAGGTTCCAGGAGCCGCCCTGTTCATATCTCACTACGCTCTGCTTGGCTTGGGCCAAATAGGAAAAAGTATCTTCGTGGCCGAATACTGAGAGGCTTAGAAAGAAGGAAAAAGCCAGAAAGAAAATCAAAGCCACCAGCAATAGATCCATGTTTTGCCTGAAACGCGTCACTCCGTAGCCGCTCTTCAAGCTCAAAAGAGCTCCGACAAAAAAGAGCGCAATGGTTGTGTGAACCGGAACGTGGCCCAAAAAATGGGACGCGTAAAATGTGTCCTGCAGCAGCGTATAGATTCCGCCTTCATGGACGATCGTATTAAAAATAAAAACCTGGCCATGATAGAAAGCCAGGTAGGTGTAGGAAATAAAATAAACCGCTATGGGAATGACCAAAAGGGAACACAGTGGCAGGGTCATATCAGGGGGTCTACCTTCTTCAGTCCGCCATGAGTATCGTTATGCCCCTCCAAGCCCGGAACTTTCAAAGTATCGACGATCTCTCTGCCGAGCCTCATCATGTCATGCACCCAGGAGTACGCAAAAAGAGCATTTCTTCCTGAAAGCTTCAAGTTCTCAAATGAGCTCAGATAATCGATGATCTTTCCGACTCTTTCTTCAAAGCTGGTCTCCAGGATCGGATACGCATACTCGAGTCTTTGAACGGCCGAGTCCAATATCTCTTCTTTCTTTATCCAGCCGATTCGAAACAGATGTTCGGAAATCATCTTTATCAGGTCGGCGTCATTTGCGCGCCAAATGCTGTCTTCAGGCTGGCAGGGGATTTCGGCCACGACCGACGTTTTTCCCGGCGGTGACATATTGGAAGACCTGTTTTTCGGTTCATAAAACCTGGTAAGAGGGAAAGCTCCCTCCGGGAAATAGGTAGTCGCGTTATGGGTGATTGTCTCTTTGTTTAGGAAAAATGCGACCAGGATCAGATTCCTGAACTTCAGCTTTTCGGCAAGCCGCGCGATTTCCTCAGGTGGCTTTGGCTCCATTGAATTGAGAAAATAATTCATAGGGAGAGTGCTCACCACCGTATGAGACCCTACCGTTACTCTCCTCTCGCCGTTTATCTCTATTTCTTGAATTCTTCCGGTGTCGTGGAGTATCCTGGTAACTCTTGAGCTCAGTTCAATATGCTCGTATCCGCAAAGCTGGGCGATGGTTTCGGGAATCGTCCCGATTCCTTGCTTCGGATAATAAAAAGCGCTTCCCTCCAAATGGTCCGTCTTGGCCTTTTGCCCGAACAGTGCCTCAACCAGAAAAGTCCTTATGTCCAGCCCACGCAACCGCTTGCCGGCAATGTTAACGGAAAGATTGCTGCATGGCACACCCCAAAGCTTCTGCGAATAGTTCAGCAGAAAGCTCTCGGCAATCTCTCGGCCGTACGTCCGAACGGCGAAATCCTCAAAATTCTGATTGCCTTCTCGTCCATTCAGTCGGGACCGAAGAACTTCCGCAGCGGCACGGGTAAACTTCAGCAGCCCAAAATTCCTAAGCAAATTCAAAGGGGAAAGAGGAAAATCGATCAGGCACCCGTTGTGATAAATCTGACTGGGGACGTTGATCTTTTGCAGGTCGGGACCCAATAAGGTCTTTATTTCAGTCGTAACCGAGGGGTCCCTGTCATGCACTCGGTGTGCACCGGAATCATACAGGAAGTCGCCTTGCTGGAGAGTTACCGTGTTTCCGCCAACCCTGTTTGCCGCCTCATAAAGCACCAGGGGTATTTGTCGTTTCGTGGCGTAATAAGCAACGGCCAGACCCGCCATGCCGCCGCCCAGGATAGTCAGCTTCCAATTATTTGTCATAGTCTTTCTTTCTGGTAAGCCGGTAAAAACTGACTGCCTCAGTCTCGCTTATTTTTTCCCAATCTCCGGGAATATGTCCGTTTAGGGCATTTTCTTCCATTGTTTCATAGGAGAAAAGGGCAGCAACAATGGGCGGGCCGGATTTTTCACGGCTTATTGCTTTCCAGCGCTCCCACCCCTTCTTATCAATATGATCCCATCTGACCAGAGAAAAATCGGTATAAAAGTAAAATGAGCCACTCACTTCCATGCAGAAAATAAGGGTGTCCGCCGGCAGATTTGCGGTGGCCCAATGGGCCGCTTCAGAATAAGCTTTCTGAGCTCGTTGCATTTTATGTACGCGGTGCTCTGCAGCCATCAATAAAAGGTATAACAGCAAACAAAAGACCCCTAAGATATATAAAGCATCTCTCATTTTCGGCCTATTGGCAAATAAGGCCATGGATCTATTTTGCAGTTGCGCACACAGATGCTGACCTGTCAGACAGCCGCCGACAATGATCGCTGGGAATGCGGGGAGGATAAATCGAGTGAAGAGCCAGGAATCGGTTGAATGTCGATAGAAGGCATAAAAGAGCACAAAGGAGCCGGCCCATAGATAGAGCATCGCTGTTCTTCTCGAATGCTCCTTCTGGAGAAAGGAAAGAGCGAACAGGACGGGTATGACCGGCGTCAGGCAGACCGAAGCCCAGAACGTAAGATGCTTTATCCCGGCAAAAAAATAAGCTGGTGAAAACAACCTCCCGAAGCCGTCGTAGCCCGAAGAAAAAGGGGAGCCCCAGATCGTCCATTGATAGACGCATAAGAACGCTGCGCCGGGTAACCCACCCATAACAAGATACGCCCAACGACGCATGTCGGTTTTCAGCAAGACTGCAACCGGCAACAACACCAGGATGTTAGTCGGCCTGACCAATACCGCGATTGAACAGGCAGCTCCGCACAGACAAGCCAGCCAGTTTCTCCTCTCGGCCAGCCAGGCGAGCATTACCGTCGCCAAACACCATCCGGTAGCCAGTACGTCGCTCATGGGAATCAAGGCGTAGGAAAGAAAAAGCGGATTAAAAGCCATCAGCAGCGCCGCGATCAAGTTCCATGAATCCGACAGCCCGAACAGACGACCGGCAGCCATCGTCAACGCAGAAACAACAAGCGAGGTTATCAACAAAACGGTCAATGTGCCGTTTTCTTCACTCAACCAGTTGCCGACCGCCAGATGTAGAGGAAATCCCGGGGGGTAAAAAGGGACGAGGTGGTTTGCTCCGAGTAAGGCTTTAAATCCGAGCGGTTTGAATACCTGATTGCTCACAGCATCGGCAGGTAAAGCTGAAGGCATACGCATATCGGCTCTTATTTTTCCTTGGTATAGCAGTCGAGCGCTGTTCAAATAACCTGAAGAATCGGCGCCTCCCGCGTACGGCCCAGCCAAGGTAAGCACCAGAAGACCGAGAAAAATCAATAGGCAGCTGTAAGTGATTGACCACCGATGCTCTAGTACATTCTTCACGCGTTCTGGCAGCTTCCTTTCGACGGTCCAATGAGAATGTTTATAAAGTCTTATATAGTACGGGTAAATTAAGATCAAAAAGAAAATCACCCGATAGGCTAGGTTGAGTCGGCAATGCGATGAACATTAAATAAGAATTGCCAATCGGTCTAGTTTTGGTATCATGCCTGCCCATGGCAGGTGCAGGAGCGGAACAGGAACTGATCATGAGACATCGCATCCAGAGCTGGCTGAAGGCGCTCATTCCGCTTGCCTTTCTGACTGCGGGACTTTTTTCAACTTTCCACCCAACCCTTATGAGCGGCTTTTCCAAGCTGCAGACCGATCCTGGCGACTCCCGCTCGCTCAATTACCGTTTGGAGCACATTTATCGGTGGGTGACAAACGATCCCGATCACGCCAGTCTGTGGGACCCACCGATCTTCTACCCGGCCAGAAATGTTCTATCCTACAGCGACACGCTCCTCACGCTGGCCCCCATCTACTGGGCTTGGCGGTCGTTCGGCTACTCGCCGGAGGTCAGTTTCTCGCTTTGGATGATTAGCTTATGCACCCTCAATTACCTCCTTGCCATGATGCTGCTGTATCGCGGCATTGGAGCTGATTGGCTGGGCGCCGCATTCGGTGCTTACCTCATTGCCTTCGCGAACTCCCGTATAGCACAGCTTGGCCACCAGGCGCTGTTGTCTCATGCTTTTGTACTGCTTGCGATTTACGGGCTGGTGACAATATTCGGACCGGTAACGATCGAAGAACGGCCTGCCAGCGAACCGTCCAGAATGAAAAAAAGAGCCTGGATTATCGGCTTTTTCCTGGTTTTTGCCGCGCAGTTCTATGCCGGGTTTTATACCGGCTACTTTCTATTTCTGGTAACTCTTTTTGCATCCGTATGGGCTGTTTGCCTGAAGCGCTTTCGTCGAAGCTTTTTGGAATTGCTGCATGCCGAATGGCGGGTGGTCGCCTGTGGTCTGTTGCTGGCGATTATTTTGCTGGCCCCATTGGCCTACCATTACTTGCTGACAGCGCGCGATCTTGGATTTTTCTCGGGGGGCAAAAGGGGTCTGGCTCACTTGTCTTCTTTTATCTGGATGGGTGGCGAGAACCTTCTCTACGGTTGGACGGCCAACCTGAATATTTTCAATATTCGTCTGTTCGACATCCCGATGCAAAACGAACAGAAATGGGGCCTGGGCCTGGTAACCACGCTCGTTATGGTCTGGCTGTTTTGGCAATATAGAGGCAGATTGTGGGTACAGTTGATGCTGCTCGTAACGGTGACCACAATTATTGCTTTCACATACTTTCCAGGAAAGATTTATTTGTGGAAGGTCTGGTACTACACATTGCCTGGAATAAGAGGGATCCGGGTGATGGCAAGGATCTTCATGCTGCTTGCGATTCCCGCAGGCATCGCTCTAGCCGTATCCATCACATGC
>Ga0068714_10002405_pt1 | contig 24258 bp, 24 predicted proteins | sample MTBNYHSulfiMetaG_FD_62988 | JGI IMG/M metagenome (GOLD analysis project Ga0068714, IMG submission 62988) | Enrichment culture microbial communities from rom New York Harbor, USA that are MTBE-degrading - MTBE-NYH (New York Harbor Sulfidogenic)... | ecosystem: Environmental > Aquatic > Marine >... | reverse complement strand
CCCGCCCGTTCAATTTTTACATTAACTGCGATCGGCTCCCGGACCTGAGTTATATCCTGTAGAATCTCTCCCCCGTATTCAACATGGCAGCTTAACCCTTCATGGGGGATGTCATGTACCTTTATCTTCAAGGCTGGACCTTTAAAAATTTAAATTTGCCGCAGAGGCCCGGAAGAATAAGAGATAATTTACTAATTTTTATCCTGTAATATCTGCGACTTAAAAACTACACATAAAAAATGCATAGCTTGTCAAATATATACAAAAAACCGGTCATGTCAAGATTAAATGGTGGCCTAATACGGATTTCAAGAAAATGCGGCAGGCGCTCTTATACCATAGAGGCGAGGTATTTAATGCCTCGCTCTAAGCGCTTTACTACCCTTTCCGGGCCGAGGACTTCCATCAACTCAAACAGGCCCGGGCTTACTGTTTTGCCGGTAAGTATGAGCCGAAGGGGCTGGGCTATTTTTTTAAATTTAATATCTTTTTCGGCGCAGAAACGTTCAAATGTCGCCTCCATATCCTCCTGCCGAAAGAGAGGAAGTCCTTTTAATTCTTCTAAAATCTGCTGCATGAGTCCTTTAATGTCCGGGGTAAGAAACTTCTGGGCGGCTTTTTCTTCATAGTCCAATTCATCTTTAAAATAAAAGGGCATACCCCCGGCCATCTCTACCAGCGTCTTGCTGCGCGGCTGTAGGGTAGGAATAGCCCTGGCCGGATAAGACACATCTTCCACCTTAATGCCATGCTGTTCCAGAAATGGGAGAACAAGTCGGGCCAATTTATTCGGGTCTTCTTCCTTAATATAATGGGCGTTCAGCCAGAGAAGTTTATCCGGGTTAAAGATGCCCGCAGACTTACCCACATTCTCTAAAGAAAACTTTTCAATCAATTCTTCCCGCGAGAATATCTCCTGGTCTCCATGAGACCAGCCGAGCCGGGCCAGATAGTTAAGCATGGCCTGGGGTAAGTAGCCCATCTCTTTATAAGCCAGTACGGAGGTGGCTCCGTGGCGTTTACTGAGCCTGCTTTTATCTGCGCCCAAAATCATAGGCACATGGGCAAACTCCGGCGCTGGCCAGCCCAGGGCCTCATAGAGCAATATCTGACGAGGGGTATTATTCAGGTGATCGTCGCCCCGGATAACATGGGTAATCTCCATGCTGATGTCGTCTATCACCACGGCAAAGTTGTAAGTGGGCATGCCGTCGCTGCGTTGTATAATCAGGTCATCCAGTTCTGCATTGTCGAAAACCGTTGCCCCTTTTACCAGATCATGCACTACAGTTGTTCCGTGCTCCGGGGCGCGAAAACGGACGACGGTATCCGGTCCTTTCTCAAGCCCCCGATTGCGGCAGGCACCGTCATATTTTGGCTTTCTCCCTTCGGCCATAGCGGCTTTCCTTCTGGTATCCAATTCCTCCGGCGAACATGAACAATAATATGCCTTTCCTTCCGACACAAGGCGGTCGATGTAAGACTGATAGATATCCAGACGCTGAGATTGGAAATACGGGCCTTCGTCCCAATTGATACCCAGCCACTTGAGTCCGTCCAGAATAGCCCGTGTCGCCTCTTCTGTAGAGCGGGCTACATCGGTGTCTTCAATCCGCAGGATAAACGTCCCGCCATGCCTTCGGGCAAAAAGCCAGTTAAACAAGGCAGTGCGCGCCCCGCCAATGTGGAGATAACCCGTAGGACTGGGTGAAAAACGCGTGCGTATATTGACCATTCTTACCGCTCCCTCAAGTACAAAAAATAAAACGAGGCCCAAAGGCCCCGTCAATGTAATAAACATTCTTGCTTTTAGCAAGCGTAACCATACTGGAGTTTCCTGACTTTTCAAAGAGGCTTTTTCATAATACTACGTATTGATGAATTTTTCATTTCTTTAGGGAACCCCCTGATCTCTTCGCTTCACGCCTTGCGCAGTGACCCTTTCAGGTCTCGAAGGCGGGGAAGGTTTGCCCCTTCCAGCCTCTAACGGGCTGGCTTTCCCCTTCCTGCTCGCCCTCGAAGGGTACCCCACTGCTCCAGCAAGTTTCGCTCAGAAATACAGGGTTTCCCTAAAAACTCAGGAAACTCCAATAACTACAGCCATTCGCTTTCTGCCAGGGTTTTATTCCCAGGCTGAGAGTTGAACGCCGGCTTACTCTATGTAAAGCCCGGCGTACCCGACCACCTGCAGGTAATCACCACTGACATCACCTGAGGTGGCATACTTAACCAGTTCAGCATAAGTGGCCCCCAGCTCTTTGCAGGCTGCCAGGGTAATCGTTGCCGGGATAACCCCGCACATGGAGATATCATGGTTAAGAACTGTGGCTAAAAGGCCCTGCGGATCAAGGGCCAGGATGCGGTCAATCGCCAACTTATCTTTCTGCCTGGCGGACTTGTCAGACTCGTAGTGGGTCATATCTGAACTGGCCACGATAAGCACCTTCCGGCCATAATCCTTGATGGCCCTGGCTATAGATTCGCCGATCTCCCGGCAGACCTCCCAGCCCGCATGGGCGAGGACGATCGGCACCAGCCTGAAATCCTTATTTAACGCCTGCAGAAAAGGAACCTGCACCTCCAGTGAATGCTCATAACTATGGGCGCGGTAATCATCTGTAATATGGCGTGAATGCCCAAGTATCAGGGAGGCGAGTTCCTTATTGATAGCTACCTCGCCGTTAGGCATCTGCCATGTACCCTCGGCCATCACGGCATAAGGATCGCCCATGCCCCGGTGGTTCGGGCCCAAGATAATCACATCATCGGGAACGGCTATACGGGAAAAGACCGCCCCGGCTACGTGGCCGGAGTATATATACCCGGCGTGAGGGGAAATAACCCCCATGACCTCCTTCTTCTTCCCCGGAACCAGATACGACCGGACTTCCCTTTCTAAAGCCGCCGCCGATCCCGGATAAAATTGACCGGCTACGGCTGGTTTTCTTACCATATTTATTACCTCTTGCATTTATAATAGCATGTGTACAATAGTCGCTACAAGCTTTTTGCTCTTGGCAATAGCCCGCCCTTTGAGTATTATGGTAATTATGATTAAGACGCTTAAATTTCTATTGGCCGATCTCGTTTTTGACATGGAGAAAAAGGTCCCTTACGCCTCCGCCCTGGCTATGGAGACGGAAGGAGAAAAGGTCACCGTAGAGACCCATGAACAGAAGGCCGAGTCGTTGCCTCCCCGGCGGGGGGTGGTGTTCACGGTCTTCACCGGACGCCATTTCATGGAAGCGGCTACAAACGACCTCAGGCCGGAGATACTGAAAAAGACGGCGCAGGACCTCGTCAAAAAAGCAGACGACCTGATCCGCTATGATGGTCCTGTAATCGACCCCGGAGAAGTGACGGACCAGGAATTTTACGTCCAGCGCCAGATAAAAAACGAAGATATTCCTCTTGCCCGGAAAATAGACCTCTGCCGGTCCTGCAAAGACCGGGTGGAGCAGGCCGATAAACGGATAACCAGCGCCCTTTGCCAATACCTTTTTGTGAGGACACGGGAACTTTTCGTGAACCGCCGCAAAAAGCTCTATCAGGACCTGAAAAGAACCCAGGCAGTGGCCCTTGTTGTCATGTGCAATGGTGAAAGGGCCGCCCAACTCCATACCGGACACGCCTATCAGGGCGGCTACGAACATGCGGCATTGCCTGAAGAAAAGCTCGACAGGCTCATTACGGATTGTGCCCGCATCCTTTATGCGGAGCGTCTTAATCCCGGCCGCTATGACTGTATCTTTTCTCCGGCGTTTGCCGGCATGTTTGCCCACGAGGCCTTTGGCCACGGCATGGAGACGGATATGTTTCTTAAACGCAGGGCCAAAGGCGCCGAGTACATTAATAAACAGGTGGCATCCCCCCTGGTGAATATGTTCGATTCCCCTGCCCTTCCCGGCCAGGCCGCCTCTTGTTTCTTCGACCACGAGGGGCAACCGGCGAGCGAAACGCAGATAATCGAAAACGGCATATTAAAATCCGGCCTGACTGATTTTAACTCTGCACTTCGACTAAACCTGCGTCGCACGGCCAACGGGAGGCGTGAGTCATTTACACACAAGGTCTATGCGCGTATGACCAATACGTATTTTGGCCCAGGAAGAAATTCCTTTGAGGAGATGGTGCGAAATATCCCCTATGGCTATTTTCTCGACCACCCCTCAAACGGCATGGAAGATCCCAAGGGATGGGGCATTCAGCTCGAAGGATACTATGCCGAGGAAATACGCGACGGCCGACTGACCGGTAAGGTTTACAGCCCGGTCATCATAACCGGCTATGTCCCGGAACTTCTCAAGTCCATTACCATGGCTGGCGATAAAATGGAGATCGGGGGCCTGGGTATGTGCGGCAAGGGGCATAAAGAGTGGGTTAAAGTAACAGACGGCGGCCCATACCTGAGACTGAAGGCGAGATTAGGCTAAGCAGTTTACAGTTTATATAATGAACCCTTTTATCTCCGAGCGGAATTTGCTGGAGCAATCCGCCTGAGACGGAAAATAACCATGACGTATCTTTCTGAGATTGCCGATTACCTATCATCTGTAAAAGAACTGACCGCGTGGGAAGTAACCCAATTGAAGCGCCGTGAGTCCCAGCTTTATACTATCTTTCAGGACGTAGAAAACATCCGGGAAGTAACGAGCGAAGAGTTTCAGGTAAAAGTATATCTTACGTACGAAAGAGATGGTCAGAGTTTCCTGGGAGAGTCTTCTTTTGTGCTGACAGGAGATGATCTCCCACGCCCAAAGATTGAATCAGCCCTGGAGATGGCCCGGCTGATTGCCAACCAGCCCTTCTCCCTGCCCGAACCCGGACAGGCCTACCCCGCCGTAAAGGCTTTTGACGCAAAGATTGCATCTGATCCGGCATATTATCTTGAGCAGATTCACAGGGACTTGGTCACTTTCAACTATCTGGGAATTGAATTAAGTTCTTCTGAGATATTCATCGCGGAAATTACATACAACCTTCTTAACTCTAACGGCCTCAGAGCCGGCCGTGAAGAGACGGAAGCCATGGTTAACTTTGTCTTTCTGGCCGGAAACAAAGATAAAGAGGGTGAGATTGAAGGCCTAAAGCGCTGCCGCCTTTATGACGACCTCAACCTGGCTCCCACCCTGAATCAATATGCCGCCTATGCCCGGGATATGTTGACGGCTGAGCCGCCGCCTACGGGGTTGTATGATGTGATATTTGCGGAAGAGGCCCTGGATACCTTTTTTAATTATTTCATTGCCCAGGCCGGCGGCCAGGCTGCCTATCAGGGATGGTCTCAGTTTAAAGAAAACGAGGCTATAATGAGTAACCCCAAAGGAGAGCGGCTCACGCTCATAAGTGACCCCTTTTTGCCGGGCAGCATGAAGAGCAAATCCTTTGACGAAAATGGGCTGACCCCTGAAAAGATCTTGGTGATCGAGAATAACATCTTCAGAAATCGTACTGCCAATAAACGATACGCCGATTACCTGGGAATAAAACCTACCGGAGATTTTGCGAATGTTGTGGTCTCACCCGGAGATTATTCTCTGAAAGAACTCATGTCCCCTGCCCCGGCGCTTTATCTTCTCAAGTTTTCTACCTTTGAACCCAACCCGGTCACCGGGGCCTTTTCCGGAGAGATTCGCGTGGGGTATCTGATTGATGGGGACAAGCGCGTGCCGATCAAAGGAGGGTCAATCTCCGGCACTATGTCCAAAGCCATGCAGGAGATCTATTTTTCTCAGGAAACAACCAGGCGGGAATCCTACAGCGGCCCCTTGGCTGTTAAGGTCTGCAATGTGAATGTAGCTGGACGATAGGTTACCTTCTCTATACATCTGCGACCGGGGAGTTCCTGTATGGTTCTTATAAGGCGTAAAAACGGGTGATCCACGAGACATAATAGGCCTGCTTTTTCAGGAACGATTTGTTTCGACAATAGATAAGTCCTAAAATGTTCCACTACGGTATCGGCCTTATCTGCCTAATGTTTGAGGCACAAAGAAGATTTTTGGCAAAAATAGGGCGCTTAACAGGCCACGCCATCTTTTTACGGTATCGGCCTTATCTGGTAATATTTAATCACAATTTTATCCTGTTGCGTTTTTTAGCAGGTTTCTATACGATACTTGTCATATTCAACTCAGACGAAAAAAGTAGAGTCTACATAATATATAAGTTCGATGACAAAGAAAGGTAATCGCCTTGAGTGAGGAAGTCAGAGAGGTTATCGCAGACTTCGTAGATTACTTAATGCCCGAGCTCGTGCCCTACGAGGCGTCGCTCTACCTCTTTATCTTGCGGAATTCCTTCCTAAGAGATGGTTCGCAGCAATTTCGCATCGGCAAACGCACTATGGCTCAAGGTTATGGAACCGGTTCGCGCGGAGTAAAGACGAATTACGCCCACATGACCAAAGTTATTCGTGGCCTTGAGGAGAAGGGCTGCATCGAGGTTGGTGATACGACTAGAGAGGGTACGCTTTACACCATTTTGCTTCCGCGTGACGTTCCTCTAGTACGTGAACGATTAGCCGCAATAACTCCCCCCGATGATACAGAGGACTACTTCACAGACCCCCAGAAACGACTCGTTCTATTCGAAAGAGACAAATGGGTTTGCCAGTACTGCGGCGAGAAAGTCACAAAAGACAATGCGACACTTGACCATTATATCCCGCAAAGCCAAGGCGGGACTCACGCAATGGCGAACCTTCGAACTGCATGCCTAGTGTGCAATGGGGTGAAGTCGGGCAAGTCTTTCGAGGAGGCTGCTCCTTTCATCCTCAGGAGCATTCAAGAGCGTAGAGAACGGAACCGTTAGTCATCGAACCATTGCCTGCACACGGATGGCCGTCGGCCTGCGGCCGCCGTGGTAAAACCAGCGTTGTTGAAAATTATCACTTATTGTCCCATTTGGGGAATGGGGGAAAGATTTAGTAACATCGGCCGAAAACGGTTATTTCAGTTCCTTTAAGACGTCCTAGAAAACCTCACCGTGTAAATAAACAGCCTGCCCACGATCCATCTCTATATAATTTTACCAGCTTTAAATTCCGGCCTGTATAACGGGCCACCATAGCCTCACTCTGCGCGTGTCTTATCCCGGAAAGGATCAAAAATCCATTTGGAATTAATCGGCGACAGATGTCATCTGCCAGATACAGCGCTACAGAGGCAGTGAGGTTGGCTGTGATAAGCCTAAAACAACCTTCAATCTTAGAAAGAGGAGTCAGAGATACCTCTATCCGGTGTTCGAGGCGGTTCAGAGAGACGTTTTCTCTGGCTATCCCGGCTGCCTCCTCATCGACTTCCAGCGCCAGGACCGCCCCGCTTCCGAGTTTGGCCGCGGCAATAGAAAGTATACCCGTTCCCGTGCCCACATCCAGAACAGTCGGGCTATCAGCAAAAAAGCCTTCGTCCTCTATTTCCTCTAAGATACGCAGGCACAACAAGGTACTGGGATGCTGGCCCGTGCCAAAAACCCTGCCCGGATTCAGGCGAATAACCGTGTCGTCCGGCAGCGATGTGTCTTCCCATTTCGGAATCACGGTAAAGCGTGGCGAAACCTGGAAAGCAGTGAACACATCTCTGCCGTCATGAATGTATCTCGTTTCCAAAAATATGGCCGTATCCAAACAATACTTATCCTCCAGAAGTCCCAGGTATGCATCCAACTTTTTCAGGACGCCGTCCGGATCCGTACTATATGGGATACGGGCAACGAATGTTTGCGCACAGTCTGAGATGAGTCCTTGCTCAGAATAGCGGACGACTCCACACGGAGTAGTCAGATGAAAAAACTTTTCCAATAACGGAAAAAGGTGAGCGGGGGCAATAATGGTCACTTCCAGCCAGTCCGGGACCTTATCCTCATTGAAAAACTCGATGGGTACAGTATATTCTGTCATTTCCATAATCGTAAAAAATCAAAAATAACGGAAAAAACTATTAAGTTCCACAAGAGAATGCCGATAACTAAAAAAGATAGATATGATATGACCCATAAAAATAGCATGGGCGCTGAAAAAAACTTGCTTTGTGCTTTTAAAATATAGTATATATCTAATCAGCAAGAAGATTAAGTGAGAAAAGGAGTTAATTCATGCGGTGTAGAGCCATTCTCATTTTTATACTTGCACTAATGCTTATCCTGCCATCAGCCTCCTCTTTTGCAGAAACTAAAAAATGTCAGAATACCAAAAAGAAAGTCTGCTACACCGCCAGCGAGAAAGTTCAAAAGCACAAGAAGAAAGCGAAGCGAACCGCCTCTGTAAAAAAATATCACAAGAGGGCTAAGAAGTACAATAAGAAGAGAACGCACAGGGCATCCAGAAAATATCGTCGTCAATATTGTTCCGCCCTTACCGCCCGTTCAGCTATAGTCCTGGACGCCGATACCAATTATATTTACTTTGCCCAGAATCAGGGTCTTCCCTTACAGCCGGCCAGCACCATCAAAATAGTCACCGGTTTCCTGGCATTAAAAAATCTGGAAGCAAGTGATCCCGTTACCGTTAGTCGCTATGCCGCAAAAGCTCCCTGCCAAAAAGCATACCTTCGTTGCGGAAAAACATATCCGGCTATAGACCTTATCTATGCCACCCTGCTTCACTCCGCTAACGATGCCAGCAGGGCGCTGGCGGAAAAGATGGCCGGATCAGAGGAAGAATTTGCTCAAATAATGACCCGGACTGCGCGTGAGCTCGGCGCTAAAAACACAAGTTGCCGTACGGCCAGCGGCCTGACCGCACCCGGTCAGCATACAACCGCATATGATCTGGCCGTTATCTTTAAAAAGGCCATGCGGAATGAAAAATTTTCCGATATTCTCAAAACCCGGAAGTTTGAGATTCATGGCGGCAAACGGGTTGTCAATCACAATAAAGCCCTCTGGCAGATCGAAGGGGCGGAGGGCGGTAAGACGGGCTTTACCCGCGCCGCCAAGAAAACTTATGTAGGCATGTTCAAGAGGAATAATCGCACCGTTGTTATCGCCTTCCTGGGCAGTGAAAATCTCTGGAGTGATGTACGTTACCTGGTACGCAAGGCGTTTACGGACACGCAACCAACTATCCAGGCCGCCAAGGGCAAGCGCGACGTATCATCCATCTAGTAGGTTATCTAACACATCTTTACAACGATCTTAGAGTTGTCATCCCTGCCCGCTGGCGGATAACCTCCAGCGGGAATCCAGGTGGTTCCGGGTTATAGCCTGAAGGAAATCTCATCTCAATGCAATCAACTGCGCACCCAATGATTTTCCCTCTACACGAAGCAAGGCCACCGAAGCCGGTAACGCGGACCGACACGGTCCCGCACTGCCTGGATTTAAAAAGAGTACGCCGTTCTGCTTTTCTATCCATGGCCGATGGGAATGACCGCTTATCACCGCGCTGAAACCAGCCGCAGCCGGGTCCAGATCGAGTTCATCTACATCATGGATCACATATAATAATGCCTCTCCGACTTCAACTACTTCAGTTTTCGAAAGTTTTCCCGCCCAGCCAAACCTGTCCATATTGCCGCGCACGGCAACAACCGGGGCAACCCCCTGAAGTGCCTTAACAACTTCCTCCGGGCCGATATCTCCGGCATGAACGATCAGATCGATACCTTCAAAAGCCTTGAGCACCTCAGGCCGAAGAAGACCATGCGTGTCGGAAATAACGCCGACGAGATGGCTATCGAGTCTTTTCAACTCTGCGGACATTATCTCCCTCGCATATACTTCTTTTCCACGCAGGCGGATTCGCCTTTGGCGAACAATCTCTAATTATTTATAATTCCTGCGAGATTGCTTCGTCGCCGCCCCAGGCGGACTTATTGCAATGACTCAAGGGGTAACCTTGCAAGGCTCTCTTGTTATTATTTTACCACAAAAACTCTTTACTCCGTGACTATTTTCCGGAAATGCCGGTATAATCCGTATAATTTTTATGACGCCAATATTGACTTTCTTCTCTACTGCCTCTCAGTCCCCTTTTATTGATTTCATAAGAAATCCTTGATATATAAAAAACTTCCGGTAATATGCGGAGACGATAAGCAATCTTCGCACACGCCTATCAAAAAAATATGGGAGATCCTCTATGTCACTTGTTTTTGCCGACTCAATTAAGACCTATACGATTGATCAGGACAAGGCAGTTTCGCCCCAAGAGACCGTGGCCAGGGTCAGGGACCGTCTAAAACAGGTCAATGGCGAGATTCTAAGGGACGTGGTCCGGATAGACAAGGGCAGGCTGGGCATCCCGGTTTATATGAGCATCTGTGGCGCAGAGGCCAGAGAGGTCGTCGGGACCATCAAACAGATGGGTAAGGGAGGGACTCCTGAACAGGCGGAGGCGAGCGCCCTTATGGAACTCATGGAACGGTACTCTCTTTTTAGTTTTATGAATGGTTCTTTTGTCTGTTCCGAGGCCGGGGCGCTTCAAGGAGACGTGGTGCCCCCTGAGGCGCTTATGCAGTCCGTGCATGATGATCCGGGAAATGCCCATGAATTGGAAAAAGCCGGGGGGCTCTGGTCCACCCTCCCCTTTTTCTGGACCAAGGCCCATGATCTCACGCATAATAAAGAGGTCTGGCTCCCCTTTCAGTGGTTTTATATGTTAAATGAGTATAACGGCTCCTCAGCCGGGAATACCCTGACCGAGGCCGCTCTTCAGGGATTATGTGAGGTGGTGGAACGGCACGTATCCTCGGTTGTTACAAACGAAAATCTTCCTACCCCGGCCATTGAGCTCTCCTCGGTAAAGGATCCCATGGCGAGAGAGTTGATCACAAAATATGACTCAAAAGGTATCAACCTTTACGTAAAAGATCTTACCCTCGAGATGGGGATACCCACAGTAGCGGCCCTGGCTATGGATCCCGCCACTTTCCCGGAAAAAAGTGAGATTGTCTATACCGCGGGGACAGCTACACACCCGGAGAAGGCCCTTATCCGGGCCTTGACGGAGGTAGCCCAGCTTGCCGGGGACTTTGACACCGAAGGCAGATATGCCGAAAGCGGCCTGCCTAAATTTTCCGGACTGGAAGAGGCCCGTTATGTGACGGAAGCCGGGAACAACGCTTGTATCGGAGATATGCCCGATGTCTCACATTCCAACCAGCGGGTGGAACTGGAACAGTGTGTCCATGCCCTGGCTGAAAAGGGGCTTACCGTTTATGCCGTGGATATTACCCATCCTGTACTCCGCATTCCGGCCGTATATATGATCGTTCCAGGGGCCCATTTCCGCGAACGCACCAGAGACAACAGTTTCTGCCTGCACGCCGCCAAGCTGGTCTCACAATTTCCCGACAGCCAAAGGGCTGTCTATGAGCTTGAGCGGATGAAGACGATCTATCCTGACCATTACGAGGTCCATTTCTTCCTGGGCTACACCTATGAGCGGGAAGGCCGCTACGATGAGGCCCTGGCCTGCTATGAACGCGCATTAGCCCTTGATACGACAGGCAAGGAGAGGGCCAGTCTTTATTGCCAGCGGGGTGTGTGCTACAAGGAGCTGGGGGATATAAGGCAGGCCCTGGCGGAGCTTGAAAAGGCGCGGGAGTGCAATGCGGAACTCAAGGAAATACATAACCTGATGGGCTTCTGTCATTTTAAACTCAAAGATCATGTGCAATCCATAGCCTGTTTTGAAAAGGCCATAGACCTGGACCCGTCTTCGGCCATAGATTATGCCAACATTGGTTCCAACCTGCGGGAGATGGGCCACATAGCCGAGGCCATCCGATACTATCAGTTCGCCCTGGACATCGACCCCTCTATAGATTTTGCCCGTGAAAATATCGAGAAGCTAAGCCAGCCTTAGCTCATAACTGATGGCTCGTGGCTCATAGTTTAGACGGCGACTCAACATAAGGAAACAATGAATGCATTCAATAAGCGATCCCCCTGTCTTACTCATCAACAGTAATCGAACCTCTCCGGTCTCTTCATCAGATACCATCCCGATCTCACTAGGATATATCGGCGCCTTTCTCATGGATAACGGCTTTGAGATCGCCCTGTGGGATGATCTCAAAGACAGGCCGTTGTCACTGTTAAAAATCAGGGAGTTCATCCTTGACCGGCGTCCTTTGTACGTAGCTTTTTCCGCTTACATGGAAAACATGGAAAGTATCCGCCTTATGGCTAAATTCATAAAGGAACTGGATCCCCGGATACCCATCGTCATCGGCGGGCCGCAGGCGACGTTCATGCCTACTGAGGCCCTCCTTGACCTTCGCCATGTGGATGTCATCTCCCGGGGTGACGGAGAAATAGTGGCGCGGGATCTCGCCTGTGCGCTGCGGGAGAATCGGCCTTTGTCCACTGTCCGTGGGATATCCTATAGGGTAGAAAATCGCCTGTATGATAATCCGATGGCCGAAGAAACCGGAGATGATTTGGATACCTATCCGTCACCGTATCTGACAAATGTCCTGGATCTATCACACAAGGATACGGCCATCTTGCTTACCTCCAGAGGCTGTGTCTATCCCTGCGTATTCTGCTATACGCCCAGGGCGTTCCATCATAAGGTAAAAATCCACTCCATCGAGCGGGTGCTGGAAGAGATCAGACATTGTATAAAAAAGGGCATCAGACAGTTCTGGTTTGCCGATCCAAACTTCAGTTTCTCCCGCGAGCGGCTGGAATGCCTTTTAGACAAGATCATAGAACAGGGCCTTGATATCCGGTTCTGGTGTCAAACGCGTTACGACCTGGTCGATGCCTCTCTTCTTATGAAGCTAAAACGGGCCGGCGCCGCTACCATTGCCTATGGCATGGAATCAGGCAGCCCCAGGGTTCTCGACACCATCAGAAAAAAATTGGATCTGGACAGACTGTCTAAGGCCATCAAATTGGCCCAGTCCTTTGGCGTCAACGTGGAGTTATTTACCCTTTACGGGCTGCCGGGTGAGACCTTTGCCGATGCCTATGAAACCGTGCGTTTTGTGAAGAACCACGGGATTCGCATCGAGGGAAATTCCTGTTCGCAGCAGCTTCAGGTCTATTTCGGCACGGAAATCCAGAGAGACTATAAAAAATTCGGGATCATACCCCACCCGCAATACAAGCCCCGATACTTATCCATCGGAGATGATTTTGAAACCGAGAATCTGACCTCCAAAGATATAAAGCGGCTGAAGGCCGTCTGGTTTATTAACAACGTCTTCTTCCAGGAGAAGGTCGAGGCAAAGACCGATACTTTCCCCCTCCTCTCGTATCTTGTTCACCAGGCCCATTATCTGGACGAAGAGCCGGAATTCTATCTTTATCTTACAAAGTTATTATGTGAGGTTGAGGAATTTGAGTTACTCTACCGGTATCTGAGCACGGACAGGGCCGCCGGCCAGTCGTGGCTGAAGGAATGGATCAGGCACGTGCCTTTTTACCGGGACTCAAGCTCTGCAGCCGGGACCGGGATGAAGGTAATTTTAGATATCGCCGGATACCTCGGGGAAAGACCCATTCCCAGTACAAGCGGACGCTTCTGGCCGCTCGTGATTGGCGAAGGCCGCTTTCTGCCTGAATTCGAGGGCAACCTGGCGGGACTTAAGGCCGGAGAAGAAAGGCGGTTTCAGGTCAGATTTCCTCATGAATATCCCGACCGGGAGCTGGCCGGACAAGATGCCTACTTCATGATAAGGGTACATAAGGTCATGGAATCTGTGTTTGTCCAGGGGGTTGAAGACATCCCTTCTCTCGGCATCTGCAACACGTACCGACCGGATGATCTCGATTCTCTCAGAAAGACCCAGGAGGCCTTATACTACATCTGGTTACGATCGCTTAACCCAGAAGAATTGATGCAAAGCCCCCAGCGGGGTCTGGACCTTATTAGTAAATATCTCTGTCTGGGAAGGTTTACCGAGGCCATGACAGTCGCGGAGAAAATTTTTACGATGGACGGCCTGGGGCTAAAAGTTATCCGCGTCCTTATGGATGGCGGACTATTTGAATTTGCCCTGGAGCTTATAAATAAGACCGGGCGGCAGGACCACGAGGGCCTGATTCAGCAGATTCGTTGTTATTTGAGTCTTAAAGACTATGATCGGGCGCTGGAGATCTTAAAAAAGATATATAATGAGCGAGACCTGCGAGTCCTTTATTGCCTTCTGGATATCTACCAGAAGAAAGGCGAAGCCATGGAAGTAGTGGAAGAATTAAAAGAAAAATTTCTGGCCGGCCAGATCAGGTATTCTCTCTTAAGAGAAGAGCAGAGAATTAAAATGGCCGGCACGGTTTGACAGTTCTCTCTGCCAGGTAGTCCATAGTAGTTAATGCTCAGATACAACCGGTTGGCTTGGGCAGTCCGGCAATCTTGCATATAGCCCTTTCAGACGTGGTAGGAAAGAGCTCATGTATTCGCCAAATGGAAATCTTGAGGTCTCGTTGCAACTTTAAGATCATAGGCGCAATGCCACGTTTGGCATAGTAATTACGCACGTATTCAATTATTAGCCAGTGTTCATCGGTTAAATCTTCTATCCCTTCTTGTTTGGCGATGGCCTGGGAGAATTCCGCAGTCCAGCTATCGAAAGTCTTTAAATAGCCTTCTATGTTAACCTCGAATCGCTTGTCTTTATAAGATACGCTCGGCATAAGTAATCCCTCTCCGATGTGATTATATTGTTGCAACTATTTTTAGCATATATCGTGCTAAGTTTTCCAGTAATATTTTCTTGCAACTAAAAGTAGATTAGAGCCACTAAGGGTTGACTTATCAAAACAAAGGTGTTAAAAAAACCACCACCTTGGCAATGTTATGCTTGGCGCCCGTAGCTCAGTTGGACAGAGCGCCGGACTTCGAATCCGTAGGTCGCCCGTTCGAGTCGGGCCGGGCGTGCCAAATCTTAGTCTGCTACTTTTATTAAATTTCGTGGTTCAACCCGGGCCGTTAGCTCAATTGGCAGAGCAACTGACTCTTAATCAGTAGGTCGTAGGTTCGACTCCTACACGGCCCACCAGAAATAGTAAGGGTTATCGGCAGTTACACCGATGACCCTTTTTTTTGCTTTCTCGTCAAATCTCGCCAAAACGACCTGTTTTGCAGTCAAAATGCAGACAGCTAACTGCCTGCCTTACCGCCATTCAACCGACCCAGACAAACAAGCCCTAAAAATGGGGCAAAAATCGCCTTGATGTCACCTTCACATACCTTCCCGCTACTCCAGAAACCTTATAGAGTCAGTCCGTAAGCTCCAGCAATTAACGCCGAATAGAAATTTGACGCCGACAGAAAAATACCGTGCTTCTAAGTACAAAAATACCGTGCCTCTAGATACAAAAATACCGTGCTTCTAAGTACAAATACCGTGCTTCTAGATACAAAGAGGCATATTAACTTATTGATAGCACGTCACTTTCATGTCCTATACAACATATGTTGTTTGTTTTGTTTGTTTATAAAAAACAACAACAAGAAACTTATTAATAACTAAGAAACAGGAAGGGATTATGAAAACTCAAAAAAACAGTCCGAATGTTTGTTTAGGCCTTGACGAATTAAACCTGGCGGAGTATCCCATAGCACTTCTTACTGACAAAAAAACCATAAGCTTCGGGAAAAAGACCATCGAGATAATCGAAAAAGGTTTTGATGAAAAAGGAAACCCGGTGGAAAGAAAATGGGTCGTGACCGGCACGGATAAATACGGGTTGCCTGTAAGTCCGGATGATGAAGTCTTTATGTGCCTACTGGAAATCACGAAAGAAAAGACGAATTTCGAAAACCGCAATGTACCCATGTCAGCCTACGAAATAATTAAACGGATGGGCTGGCGTGAAGAAGGAAAAAGCTACCAGAGAGTCAAAGAATCCTTAGCCAGGCTGAAAGGGGTAAGCATTATAGCTGAAAATGTCTTTTGGAATAACAAAAGCAAGAGCTATTCAACCATGGGGTTCGGTATCATCGACGACTACAAGATCGAAAACCCGAAAAAGAAGAAGTCCAGTGACAACAGCGAACAAGGCTCTTTTTCATTCTTCAGCTACATAGCCTGGAATCAGAGACTTTTCCATAGCTTTCAAAACGGCAACCTGAAATCCATTGACCTGACCCTTTGGCGGTCATGGCAACATCCGATCACAAAAAGGCTTCACAGATATCTCGACAAGTACTTTTATTGGAAAGATATTATAGCAGTTCCGCTTACAAAATTGGCCGGCCTTATACCACTACCGGAAAGCCAAATCAAATATAACTCCCGCATTAGAGACCAGATAGACAAAGCCGCCGCTGAAATGGTCAAGGCAGGCTACATCGAAAAATGGGAATACCAAAAAAAATCGGATGGTGAATACGCTGTCTTCTACCCTTCTCAGGAAAATGGCTCCAAAAAAAATGAATTGGCTTCTATACACAACGACCTAGTTATGGGCCTTACAACGGCCGGAGTTAGCGAGGTGAAAGCGCAATCGCTCATGCAGGCACACGCTCCCGCCATAATTCAAGACTGGCTGGAGCACCTTCCCTTCGTTAAAAACATCCAGGACCCGGCAGCCTACCTTGTTAGCGCTATCGAAGGGAAGTGGCAGATACCCGTGGTAGCCAAAAAGGCGAAAAAAAGATATGACGAAGCACATGAAAAAAACAACGAATCTGACAAGCTCCAGCATCTTACACCTAAAGAGAAACTTGAACAGCGCCTAACGGTCTGGAAACTCACATTTCCGCTTTATAAGAATCGCCAACCAACGGCGGAAGAAATCGAGAAAAAACGATCCGAACTTCAAGACGCTTTACAAAATAACGAGGGTAAACCATGCGCACGATAGCGGTCGTCAACCAAAAAGGCGGGGTCGGCAAGACCACCACCTCCATCAACATGGCCTGTGCTCTCGCCACAAAAAGAAAAAGCTGCCTGCTTGTCGATCTCGACCCGCAGGCCCATGCTACCATCGGCCTGGGCATTGACCCTGAAAGCGGAAAATCCCTCAGCGACGTTCTTCTTAAGAAGAAAAATATCCGGGACGTCATAGTCAACACGAAAATTGCCAACCTTTCCCTCGCGCCTTCTCATATCAGGCTGGACAGAACCGAGCAGCTTCTGGCTTCGGAGCTTTTTAGAGAAGCGATCCTTCACAAGACCCTGGAGGGGCTGGGTTATGATTTTATAATCATCGACTGCCGGCCCACCTTGGGCACACTTACAATCAACGCCCTTTACGCCTGCAATTTCATCGTCGCTCCTTGTGACATGGGCCGTTATGCGCTCGACGGATTCTCTGACCTCATGGAAACGATAGATACCGTGAAGGGCAACCACAAAGACAAAAAGGATTTTGTTCGCCTCCTTCTCACCAAGTTCGACTCACGCAACAGGATCAGCAACGACTGGGTGCTGAAACAGCTGGAATCCTACAAGGATCTTCTCTTTGAAACGAGGATTCGCAAAAACGAGGCGTTGAACCAGGCGCACATGGCACAGGAACCGATCTTCCTCTTCAAACCGGACAGCCCGGGGGCACAAGACTACGACAACCTGACAAAGGAGTTTCTAGCGCTATGTCAAGCATAAGAGAAAAATTGGCTGCGACTGAAAGCAAGCTGGCCCGCATCCACGAAAAGACGGAGGACCATCCGGCTGAACTCATACACTCGCAGGAGGGGCAGCTTTTTTACATAGACCTCAACCTCATAAAGCCAAATCCCGAGCAGCCCCGGCAACACTTTGACCATGACGCCTTGGCTCAACTCAGCGACTCCGTGCGGGAAAAGGGGGTGTTACAACCGCTTCTCGTCCGGCATGGCGACAATGGCCAAATTTTTCTCATTGCCGGAGACCGCCGACTCAGGGCCGCAAAAACGGCGGGACTGGAAAAAGTGCCGGCCATCTTTACCACCGGCAACCCGATGGAAATCGCCATTATCGAGAATGTCCAGCGCGAGAACCTGAAACCCATGGAAGAGGCCGAAGCCTTGCAACGCTTGGCAGACAAACACAACTACACTCTCGAAAGGCTGTCAGCGGTTATGGGGAAGGCTCAGTCTACCGTTTCCGAGAAACTCAGCCTGAACCGCCTGCCGGAAGAGATTAAAGATGAGGTCCGGCACTCCGACTATCCCCTGCGCATGCTGGTGGAGATTGCCAAGCAGAAGACCGTGGAAGATATGCTGGAGCTTTTTACCAGGATCAAACAAAACAATCTTACGAGTTCGGAGGTCAGAGCGGCGGCTAGATCTCAAAAAGCCCTCCGGAAAGATCGGACGCCCATCACTATCATCAAGACCCGGGTTCACAGCCTGCTAAGGTGCCTCAAGGGTCTGAACCCGGCCAAAATCGAAGAAACAAGTGAAAGAGACAAGGTAAAAGAACAGCTGCAAAAGGCCAAGGAGCGAATCGAAGAAGCCCTGGAAAAACTGGGCTGAAAGCGGTATGCCCTCCGCTTTATGTCAATACCCCCGATAAAGGCACTCTTTCTGCCTTTCAAGAGCTTTTCCTCCCGGTTATAAAAAATCCGAAAAAGGGAGGGAAAATGGCCGATCAAATTCGATACAAACAGACACTTACTTACGTACAGGCGTTGCTTGAAAACAAACTGGACGAAACACCCAACCCGAAGTACGAGCTTGATACGATAGAAGATATTCTCTCAAGATTGAAGACCTTTCCTACCCTACCCTCCTTTTGTGGCCTTTCCCGCTGCCTCAAGGAAAGAAAACATTTTTTGCTACGCACTTCGAAAAATATCTCCACCACCTAACGTGCTGTAATCACACTATAATCATCTAGTTGGATTCGTTTTCAGGGCCAACAATCAAAATCATGGCCTGTTTGTGAACTTCAGTCTTACCGCATCTTGACTTAGTTTTCGTGCCCATGAGGATGGGTATGAAAACTTTGAACTATTTGCGCGGAACATCATCTCTTGCAGGTTTCGCTGTTTCTCTTACCGCCCTAGCCGGATGGTGCGAAACCTCCGGCTGCGAGGCCATAAAGAACGCTCTTCTCCTCGGTATCCCCGTTTCCGTTTGGGGCCTGATTTATTTCTCCGCCATATTTCTCCTCCTGATCCTCGACGGCGTCGTCCTGCCCCCGGTCATCGCTTTCAGTAGGAACTTTCTCTTGGCGTTGGGTCTGGGTGTGGATGCCTCCCTGATTTCAGCCTTGGCCGCAACCGAAACCTTCTGTCCCGTCTGCCTGGGTATTGCCGCAGTGATGCTTTTACTCTCCGGAACGGAAGTGATCGTCCTCCTTCGCCATTTTCGCTCACTGGACACAAACAAAACACGATTTGTACTGGGAAGGCTCGCCTCCTCGTCCGCCGCTTTTTGCCTGGGAATGTTCTTTGCAGCCTTCAGCTACAGCCTCCCCATGCCGGAGTTCGGCAGCGTGGCTTACGCCGCTTCCGGCGGGACAGTCCCGACTATAGGCGAGGGAAATACCTGCATCCGTATTTACTCGGACTATTTCTGCCCCGGCTGCCGGAAGCAGGAGACGGAACTCGCCGCCCTGATCCAGACCGTCCGGCAGAAAAACTGCAAGGTCTGTTTCGTAGACGTCCCGATGCACGGGCAGGCTACGCAGAACTACAGCGTCTATTTCGCGGCCTGCTACTGTGCGGATTCCAGCATGGAAAACATCCTCAAGGCCCGGCACGTGCTCTTCCGCTTGGCCGAGCAGGGCGTGCAGGACCGCCAAGCCCTTGAACGGTCGCTCCGGCAGGCCAGGGTCCGGTTCAATCTCGACTACGGCACCATCTTTGCTTACTTCAACGAAGCCAACAGGCTGATCCGGGAAGACAACGTGATAGCTACCCCGACCGTTGTTGTCGTGGAGAAAGGCGGAAAGAAGACGGTCCTGCGCGGGGGAAAAATCAATAGAAACACCCTTCTGGGGGCACTGTGATGCTGTTTACGACAACAGACACGCTGCAGGGACAAAATATCCGGAAATATTTCGGGGTTGTCACCGGCATAAGCATAACCGGGATGAGCTTCGTGAAAGACTTCTTCGCCCGGATCAAGGACTTCACTGGCGGACGGGTTCGCTCCTACGAATCCGACTACAAGGAAGCCAAGGCGACCGCAATGCGGGAGGCGGCGGATAAGGCCGCCCAACTCGGCGCAAACGCGGTCATAGGGGTCAGGTTCGACCATGAGGTGATCACGTTCGAAAAAAGCGCCATGATTATGGTCACCTGCGCGGGAACGGCGGCGCTGGTCGAGGAAAGTGCATGAACTATGAAGAGACTCATCGTATTTCTCCCGGCCTTTGTGCTTTTCGCACAAAACGCCCAGGCGTTCTGCTTCCAGGAGGCGGGCGAGCGTTTCGGTGTGCCGCCTGCGCTTCTAATGGCTATCGCCAAGGTGGAGTCCAACTTCAATCCCAAGGCCTACAACATCAACCGCAATGGCAGCATGGATCATGGCCTTATGCAAATCAACAGCCGGTGGCTGAACACACTGAAGCCCTACGGCCTGACGTTGGAGTGGCTCTATGACCCCTGTGTCTCGTGCATGGTCGCCGCCTGGATTCTCAAGACCAACCTCGAACAGTACGGCATTGCGAGTTGGGACGACCCGCGGGCCTGGAAGGCCGTCGGCGCCTACAACGCTAAAACGACAGCGAAAAAGAGCCGGTATATACGGAAAGTTTTCAGGTCTCTTAGAAAGATTACCGGCTCCGCCGCCTATCAAAAATCTGACACGAATTATGGCTATTGCCCTGCCCATGACTATAATGCAGACCCCGTCTTACCAGTATCCAACTGATGCCGTGGAGTACCTTAAAGCTCCGGCGTTCGTGATACAAATACAAGCTGGAGAAACCGATGCCGCTCCCAGGCGGTTTGCGGGCGTTCCCGTAGCGCCTTCACTTCCAAAACCTGGGCCTCGACCAGCGCCGATCCCGGAAACTTCCCTCCCGCCTGCGGTCCCAAGGACACACGCCGAAGAGGTGACCGTTCGCTTCCGCTTGAACAGCGCAGCTCTGGATAAGTCAGCAAGAAGCATCATCGACAACAAGATCGAGCAGATCCGGAATGCGGACAACGTAGAAATCACCGGCTATACCTGCCCGCTTGGTCCCAGGGCCTACAACGAGAAACTGGCTGGGCACAGAGCGGAAAAAGTCGCCAAATATCTCATCGCCCAAAATGTCTCCCCGGACAATATCGTGAAGAAAAAACTCGGTAAATGCTGTTACGTTTCAACAAAAAACTTGAGAAGCAACCGGCGCGCGGTTGTAAAAATCATGACGAAAGGAGGTGACAAGAATGAAAATGAGTAAGGACTTCCAGAAAAGGTTAGCTCTTGTGGTGATGCTCTGTGCTGCGGTCACGCTCCTCGCGGCCCCGGTCTTCGCCGGAGTCACCGGCGTAGAGTTCCAGGGCATCTACGACACCGTAAAGGGCTGGACAACCGGCTACTTGGGCAAACTCTTCGCCGTGGCCATTTTCCTGGTGGGTGTGGCGATGGGCATCATGCGGCAGTCCCTGATGGCGGCGGCAACCGGAATCGGCGCGGCCATCATGGTGAACTACACACCCAGCATCATCGAGTCCATAGCTACGGCTACTATTTAGGCGAAAAACTTATAAGCGGGATGTCCAGCCTTGAGCGCCGGGCATCCCGTTTATAAACCGGAAACTTGTTATGACGGTAATTCCCATAAAGCAGAAACAGGCGCGTTACCCCGACATCGCAAGAAAGGTCCAGGCGATCCAGGCGGACTGGAACCTCTCCAACATACAGCTGGCCCATATCATGGGAACAAGCGATTCCGCGGTCTCCATGCTCCGAAACGGCGTGCGCATGGTCACCGAAGAGCAGGCAGCGCGGCTGCAACAAAAACTCGGAATCAATCCGGACTGGTTGTTCGACCGGGCATCAGGGCCTTACCTTGCGGACAGGTACAAGTTTATTCAACTGGCCAATATCGACACGGCCAACCCGGAACAGGCATGGAAAGACCTGAAAGAATACATCCAGGAAACACAGCCCAATGCCTCGTCCTTCCTTCTCTCCGACACCCTGATGACCGCCGGACTTGAAAAATTCAATGTATTTCTGACCCATCTTAAAGCCTTCCAGAGGGGGGTTCGTGCCTACCTCACGTACGGAATCGACGGCCTTCCCTCAAGGATACGCGAAGATATGCTGGCTTTCTCCACGGAAAAGGCCCGGGTACGGAGGCTCTTTGGAATAAATTCCACCTTCAGCTGGCAAAATTTCCTGGCCGGGCAGATGAAGCATAATCCGAGCGAACCCTTTTCCTATGCCTACGAGGAGCTCATAAGCCTTATGGAGATTGAGGCCCTGGCCGGAACCCGCAACTTTCCTGGCCGTCCCGCCATCTGTTTCGCCTGCGAGAAAATATCCGTGCCGGCCAAGGACGCGAAGTGCCGTTTCTGCGGCGAGATTCTCTTGTGATGTGAAAGGAGAAAAACCCGTGCGTACCGAAATTCCTCAGAATATCGACGATCCCGTGCAGTTCTTTTTCTGGGAAATGGACGAGGTGATACCCGTGTTTGCCGGTCTTGGCCTGGGCATCCTGATGAACGCCCTCATCACCTATCTCATCGTCGGATTGGCGGCTTCCAGGCTGGTAGCCACCCTCAAGAAAGGAAAACACCAGAACTTCATGGTCCACTGGCTGTACTGGCATGGAGTGCCCGGAGCCGGCCTGAAAGGCTACCCGCCCAGCTACATACGGAAACTTGCAGAATAAGGAGACAGTCTTGGAAATAAAGCGTTTTGTGGAACGATGGGAAAACAGCCTCCGTGAAAACACTTTCCTGAAGGTTTTGATTTTGCTTCTGGCGGCAGCCCTGATTGCGAATGGTCAGTTTTTCAAGAAAGACCGGGTGGTCATAGTGCCGCCGTATTTGAGCAAGCCTTTCACCGTTACGGAGAAAGAGGTTTCCCCGGAATACCTGGAGCAGATGGCGGTATTTTTGACGACCTTCGCCACGTCGTTCACGCCGTCCAATATCACCTACAACATCACGGCGTTTCTCCGGTACGCAGACCTCTCGGCGTATTCGGAGATCAAGGCGCTCCTTCTGGCGCAAAAGGCAAGGATTGAAAAAGAAGGCGTTACCCAGTCCTTTTTTCCGTACAAGGCGGTCTGCTACGAAAGAGAACAAACCGTGGACGTTATCGGAAGGTCCATCCGGTACATACGGGACACCAAAATATTCGAAGGGCAGGAGGCCTACCGCCTGCGGTTCGTTTACGATCCGCACTCCGGGATCAAGCTCAAAGAGTTCAGGCCCCTGGATGAAAATGAACTAAAAAACACACTGCAGGGCCAAATTACGAATTTACAGCCATAAGGGGACAAAGAAATGTTGAGTCCGCGGAAAAGAGTCTTCACTGTAATGCTTGCCGTCGTCCTGGCGGTGATCCCATTTGTCTCATACGCCGCCACCGTAGTGGACATGGCCCACGGAGACACGCAGTTCGTCAAGATATCCCGAAAGGACTTGAACCGCATAGTAGTACCGCACGAGGAGCCCAAAGTATTCACGGGCAGCCCCGCGCTTGACGTCAAGATCGAGGGCAACAACATCTTTGTGCGGACCGAGGATTCCTTCACCACGGCAGAACTCTTCATCGTCAGCGCCGACCGGACCTATTCGCTGATTCTTCTTCCCGCCGAGATCCCGGCTCAGACTATCATCATCCGGGACCCGGCGGCCAGCGCGAAAGAAGCCGCGGAATGGGAAAAAAGCCACGACTATGTTTCCACCGTGAAGGCCCTGGTCAAGGCCATGGCCTCCGAATCCGTCCCCGAAGGCTACAAGGTCACTGACTATGCCGAAATCCCAAACAAAACCCCCGAGCAATACGTTTTCAAGGGCTGCCTGATGACGGCGGTGCGGGAGTTCCAGGGGTTCCGCCTGGCCGGAATCGAGTACACCCTGGCAAACCAGGGGAAAGAGCCGGTTCACTTCCTGGAAAACGAGTTTCACCGTCGGGGCGTACTGGCCGTCTCACTTGAAAAACACACACTCGAACCCCAGGAAAAAACCAGACTCTACGTGGTCAAGGAGGACGGCGGTGAATAAGCTGAAGGAGCTGTTTTCTTCCCTCTTCCGTAAGATGGATACTGCAAACGACCCGGTGGCCGTGGACGAACCGGACCTGGTGCAGAAGGCGCAGAGAAAGAAGCTCGCCGTCATCGCTGTGGCCGCCCTGGCCCTCATCGCCGCCGGTACGTTCGCCTATGACATCATCAAGGGCGACCGGGATAAAGAGGCCCGCCGCAAAGAGGAAAAGCCCCAGGTAAAGCTTCTCCAAGACAGGCTGGCCACGGAAATCGC
>Ga0068714_10002403_pt1 | contig 24263 bp, 22 predicted proteins | sample MTBNYHSulfiMetaG_FD_62988 | JGI IMG/M metagenome (GOLD analysis project Ga0068714, IMG submission 62988) | Enrichment culture microbial communities from rom New York Harbor, USA that are MTBE-degrading - MTBE-NYH (New York Harbor Sulfidogenic)... | ecosystem: Environmental > Aquatic > Marine >... | reverse complement strand
CCGATGAGCAGCACCTGCAGTCGACAGCATGCCGCCTCGCAGCTGGCGCAATTAATCATTTCAGTAGAAGAGCGCACAAGGCGAAGAGGACTTTCCGGGACGTTGGGGCTACTCATATCGAACGGCCACGAGGTAAGGAAATGGCAGTATACCCTTTTTACAGGCGAGGGTCCGGGCGTGTCAGCCCTGGCGGGTGGCGATCCAGATGGTGTGCCTGGCGCCTCTGCGCCCGGCGTGTGCCGGTACGGTGTGCACCTCGACCTCGAAACCGGCCCGGCGCAGCCGTTCGCTGAAATCGCGGTCCGGTCCGGCCGACCATACCGCCAGCACACCGCCGGGGCGCAGCGTGCCGAAAGCGGCAGCCAGGCCGGCGTTGCCGTAGAGCCAGTCGTTTTCGCGGTGGGTCAGCCCCTCGGGGCCGTTGTCCACATCGAGCAGGATCGCATCGAAGCTTTCGCGCTCGCGCTTGAGGATGCGCGCAATGTCCCCCTCGCGCACGCTGACCCGCGGGTCGTGCAGCGGCTGCCCGGCATAGCCACCGATATACTCCCGGTTCCAGCGCACCACCGCCGGCACCAGCTCCGCCACCACCACCTCGGCATCGGCATTGAGCTGGTGCAGCGCCGCCGCCAGGGTATAGCCCATGCCGAGGCCGCCGACCAGCACCCGCGCCTTCTCGCGGGAGGCGATCGGCGTACAGCCCAGCTCCGCCAACGCCTGCTCCGAGCCGTACACCCGGCTGTTCATCAGCTCGCCGCCACCAACGATGGCGATGGAGTGCTCCTCCCCGCGCTGGTAGAGGCGCAACTCGCCACCGTTGTCGGGGATCTCGCAACTATCGATCAACTTCCAGGGATTCATGGGGCATGCTCAGCGGGAGAGAGGCGCCATTGTACTGCAGAGACCGCCGGGAGCGCAGCGCGTCCTCACTGAACTTGTTCCGGCTGCCATGCTCTAAGGTTCTGTTTTGCACCGCTCCCGGAGCTCCCTTGCCCGTCACCCCTGCTCTTTACCGCAACCTGCGCCGCTTCGGGCTTGCGCTCGCCTGCCTGCTGCTTGTCCCGAGCGCCTGGGCCGAGGGCGCGCTGCTCGAGCGCTACCGGATGATCCGGGACGGGAGCGCCGACACGCTTCCTGGCACCACCATCACCCTCTCCTCCTCGGTTCATGCGGAGCTGCCGAGCGCGGAGGTGAGCAGCATCCTCAGCTACCCCTTCGACACGGTCGCCGCAGCGCTCGCCCGGGCGGAGAACTGGTGCCGCTTCATGCCGCTGCACTTCAACATCAAGGCGTGCACCTTCGAGACGAAGGAGGGGGAGGAGCTGCTCACCCTCTACAGCGGACGCAAGTCCTACCAGTCCCCCGAGGAGAGCTACGAGATGGTCTACCGCCTGGAAACCCTGCGACGGGACGAGCGGCAACTCTCGTTGCGCCTGCACGCCGGGCACGGCCCGGCCAATACCCGCGACTACCTGATCGAGCTCGATGCACTGCAAGTGGAGGAGGGGACCCTGCTCCATATCCACTCCTCCTACCGGCCGAGCCTGCTGAGCGCGGTCCTCGCCCGCGGCTACCTCGCTACCCTCGGCCGCGACAAGGTCGGCTTCAGCCGCATCGGACAGACGGGCGATCCACAATTCGTGCAGGGCGAGAGAGGCGTCATCGAGCGCAACGTCATGCGCTATCACCTTGCCGTCGACGCCTTCCTCAGCACCCGCACACTGCCCGAAAGCTCGCGGCACGAGGCGACACTGAAGCACTGGTTCCGGCAAAACGACGGCTACCCGCAGCAGTTGCACGAGATGGACGAAGCGGAGTACCTGGCGATCAAGCGCGGGGAGTGGAAGAACCAGCAGAAGCTGCAGCAGGCATTGAACGCAACCATCCGCCTGGCGACCACCCCATAAACCGCACCATCGCAACCCAACGCTCACCGCCTCTTCCCGCTTCGGTTATGCCTCTCTTGAGTATTCGCATCAGCGACGCTATCTATAGCTAACTTACCGCAAGGATTTAACGATGAGCGCAGCCGGGATGAAAATTGAGGGGCCTTCGGTGGAGGGCGTGATCAACGAGGCAGAGGTCTACAACCGACTGTTGCCGCTGGATGGGGCGCACATCATCGAGCTGGGGTGCGGCGCGGCAATGCACACCCGCGCCATCGCCGAGAGCGGACGGCCTGCCGCGATACTCGCCTGCGAGGTGGATACGATCCAGCACGAGAAGAACCTGGCCATCACCGACCTGCCCACGGTGACCTTTTGCCACGGCGGGGCAGAGGCGATCCCTGCCGAGGACGCCAGCGCCGACATCGTGATGATGTTCAAGTCGCTGCACCACGTGCCACTCGACGCCATGAACCAGGCGATGCAGGAGATCCGCAGGGTACTGAAACCCGGCGGCCTGGCCTACATCTCCGAACCGGTCTATGCGGGGGATTTCAACGAGGTACTGCGCCTGTTCCACGACGAAAAGGCGGTGCGCGAGGCGGCCTTCGCCAGTGTGCGCAGGGCGGTCGAGCAGGGCACCCTTGAACTGGCGGGACAGCACTTCTTCAACACCGCCAACCATTTCACCGACTTCGCCGACTTCGAGCGCAAGGTCATCGGCGTTACCCACACCGAACACCGGTTAAACCCGGAGCTGCTGCAGACAGTACGAGAAAAGTTCGAATGTTTCATGGGATCGGAGGGTGCCCACTTCGTGATGCCGATTCGGGTAGACCTGCTGCGCCGGCCCTGTTGATTGCCGGCGAAGGGATGGGCACGCAGCGCGCCCCTCATCCCCGCATTGCATTACTCTTATGTAGGATGGGCAAAGCACAGCGTGCCCATCGAACCATCACTCCCAATCCACACCCCTGATGAGCTCCGGTTCACTCGCTCCCCAATCCAGCTCATACATCCCCTCATGCACCGCTCGGCTGAACGATCCGTACGGCCATCCGCCCGGTGATGAAACATACCCGTGCTTCACCGGGTTGTAATGGATGTAATCCATGTGCCGTCGCCAATCCTCTTCATCGCGAATCGTGTGCTCCCAAAATCGGCGTTGCCAGCCCGTAGGTTGGGCTGACGAAGGAAGCCCAACACTCCCAACACAACAATCACAACCTCTCCCCCCAACACACCGTTTCATCCACCTCTACCTCTCCACCCCAACCCGCAGGAAGAATGCCTCGCTCGATATATCCATGCAACGTCGAGTGCGGCCAATCCACCGCCCGCGACGCCCACCCATGCTTGACCGGATTGTAATGGATGTAATCAACATGGCGAGCCAAATCCAATTCGTCTCGGATCTGGTGTTCCCAATAACGCCGTTGCCAGATACCGCGTTCGCGCTTCGCCAGTCTGGCGGGACGGATTGTTTCCCCTGCCGGTATGCGGCGTGAGAATCCCGTCTTAATCAAAGACCAGCGCTTAGGATAGTCGGCATCCCCCTCGGGGAGCCGCCATATCGTATGCAAGTGGTCGGGCAACACCACCATCGCCACGATTGAAAATGGATGCGCCTGTTTTACCTTGTGCACGACGGAACGAAACTCGTCGGAATAGCGTACCAGGGTGTCGGCGTTACGGTTCGCCAGATTGACGGTAAAGAAGAATGTGCCACCTGCCATCCTGGCGCGTCGGTATTTCATTTTATCGCCTCCGTTGCGATGTGTTGTTGGGCTTCCTTCGTCAGCCCAACCTACGGGCTACATACTTCGCGGCTCAACTAAGATCCCGCGCTCGGCGATTACTCCGTAGGATGGGCAAAGCGTAGCGTGCCCATCACAAGAATTCCGAAGAAGTGTCCGCAAATAAATCTGTCCCGGGTATATCCGCCCCGGGCATATCCAGGTATCACCTGAATTCTGTCGGCATCTCGAGATCGTAAATGGCCTCGGTTATCGACTCCAGTCGCTTTTCCAGGATGGCCTGCGCATCGTAGAGACCGCGATTGTAGAAATAGGCACCGATCTCCCCGGCGAAGAAATCGAGCAGAAACCGTGCATCGAAGCCACCAATCTCCTGTTCCAGTTCCTCACTGAAGTAGAGCTGAATCTTCCTTACGAGGATCTCCTTTTCCTCCTTTGAAAACTCAATGGCTGGCATGGCAACTCCTGTTTAATCCATATTCGCGCGGCGGGCACACTTTGCGACTAAAGCAAGCTCTGCGCTCGGCGATTAATCCGTAGGATGAGTAAAGCGCAGCGTCCCATCACAAAAATTCCGAATAAAATATTATTCGCAAATAAATCTGTCCCGATTTTTCCTCTTGCGGCGGGTAGTTCCAGAGCAAATGCAGAACGATGCTAGCCCCACCATCTAGGACGGAATACCCGGAAAGGTGCCAGTCGTGGTATCTCATTTTTCCGCCGAACGTTGCCCATCAGCTGCGGCGCGAAACGCCGTCAGCTGGATGCTCGTGTTAGCTGTCATCCTCGTCGTTTTCACTTGGGAGCGAGTAGTTCTTTATGTCCTTGATCGCCTCAAGCAGTCGAATAGTCGCGGCGGCATCTAGGGTCTTATCTTGGTACCTAACTTCGTACAGTCCCTGAAGGTTTGATGGCAACTTGACACCTTCGCGGACGAGCAGAATGAATCGACGGCCATAGAATGCCATGGCCGCTCCGATTTCAATTAGAACATTGGGGTTGAGCAGAACATGGTCCTCGCCATCTTGACCCGTGATGGTGCGATCGGCGTCCACGTGGATGATCGCAGCGCCACAGCCACGCATGTCATCCATCACTTTCTCGGGGACGGGCTTAGATACAGACTGACGCTCGACGGATACGACTGGTTCAAGCTCGCCGTATTCGAGCAGTTTCCTTATCGGTTCAACAAGGTCCCTGTTCTTACCGTGTGTAATGAAGACACGTCTCCGTCTCTCATCGTCGATGATTGCCGATGCCATTCGGCTACGTGTCGCTGGAGGCACAACTGGTGGTTTCTCCGGAACTTCGTCCCGTATTGATTCCTTCGTTGAGTACAGTTCATCAGTCGTGGCCTCTTCGGTCTGCGCCGGAGAATCAGGCTTCGCTGCGGCACCGGCTAGGGAGATGTAGGTCTTGCCTCTTATCTCTTCGGTGAAGCCTACTGACTCTGCGCTTTCGAGAATGCGCGCAAGCACCTCTTCCGCTTTGTTGCGTGGCACTCCCATCTCTTCAAGGACATTGTGCGCAATGTCCTCGCGCGGGAACGCATGCTTGTCGTACTGCCGAAGGAATTCTCCAAATACACGGGGCTTCAAGACCGCCTCTCGTTTTGCCTCTAGATCCGCCCCTTCCGTCGTTGGACGAAGAATCTTGCGCGCTAGATCGGTTATTGAGATCGCGGCAGCTTGGGCACCGCCTTCTATCAGTCCAAAGGCAATTCCGGCCCCTGATAGGACTCGGATCTGAGAACCTTTTGGATCGATATTCAATGCCTTGGCAACATGCAGCGGAGACGTAGGTTTGCCAGCGTAGTGATCGACGATTGCTTGGGGAATTCTGAGCGCCTCGTCCAGCGACGCAGACGGTACATCTGCTTGCTTCAGATACGACCGCTTTTTGTCCGGCGGCGCCGGTGAAGGCTGCTTCTTCTTTTCAGCTTTAGCCACTACAACTCCTCCCTATATAGCTAACAGTGTTTAGACGGATACCGAAAATCGCGTGTTATACGGAATCCGTATAGCACCGATCTCCGGTGCTGTAATATCGGGATGCAAATCAACCTTATTTCCTGTTTTCATTTGCATTCTTCCCTGTTAGTTATCAACAAAAAATGTACCACCAACCGTGCTATACGGAAAGCCATACTTCTGACACAAATGAAAAGGGCCTCTCCCGAGGCCCTTCATCCCATCCCTTATCCCTTCAGCAATTCCCTTGCCTGCTTCGCCGCTTCCCGCACCCGCTCCGGCGCCGTCCCTCCGATATGATTCCGCGCGGCCACCGATCCCTCCAGCGTCAGGTAATCGAAGACATCTTCCTTTATTGCATCACTGAACTGCTGCAGTTCCTCCAGCGACATCTCGGAGAGGTCCTTGCCGCTCTTCACGCCGTGGGCGACGGCCTTGCCGACGATCTCATGGGCATCGCGAAACGGTACGCCGTTGCGTACCACGTAGTCGGCCAGATCGGTGGCGGTGGAGAAACCGCGCAGGGCCGCTTCGCGCATGTGCGCCTTTTTCAGGGTGATCTGCGCCATCATGTCGGCATAGACCTTGAGGCAACCCCTAACCGTATCGATGGTGTCGAACAGCGGCTCCTTGTCCTCCTGGTTGTCCTTATTGTAGGCGAGGGGCTGGCCTTTCATGATCATCAGCATGGCCGAGAGGCTGCCGAAGACGCGGCCGGTCTTGCCGCGCACCAGTTCGGGCACGTCGGGGTTTTTCTTCTGCGGCATGATGGAGGAGCCGGTGCAGAAGGCGTCGCCGAGGTCGACCCAGTCGAACTGGCTGGAAGACCAGAGGATCAGCTCTTCGCTGAAGCGCGACATGTGCATCAAGAGGATAGAGGCCCAGCTGAGGAATTCGATGGCGAAGTCGCGGTCGGAGACACCGTCCAGCGAGTTGCGGCCGGGCATGTCAAAGCCGAGTTCCTTTGCGGTGAACTCGCGATCAATCGGATAGGTGGTGCCGGCCAGCGCGGCGGAGCCGAGTGGCATGATGTTGACCCGCTTGCGGCAGTCGGCGAGGCGTTCGCTGTCGCGCTGCAGCATCTCGTTCCACGCCAGCATGTGGTGGCCGAAGGTGATCGGTTGCGCGGTCTGCAGGTGGGTAAAGCCCGGCATGATGGTGTCGGCCTCGCGCTCGGCCAGCTCGATGAGGGAGGCCTGCAGGCGCTTGAGCTCCGGGGCGATGGCGCCGTCGATCTCGTCTCGCAGGTAGAGGCGCACGTCAGTGGCGACCTGGTCGTTGCGCGAGCGGCCGGTGTGCAGCTTCTTGCCGGCGTCGCCGATCATGTCGGTGAGGCGCTTTTCGATGTTCATGTGCACATCTTCCAGCGCGATGGACCAGGGGAAATCGCCCGCCTGGATCTCCGCCTCGATTCTGGTCAGGCCGCGGATGATCTCGTCGCGCTCGGCCTCGGTCAGCACGCCGACCCGGGCGAGCATCTTGGCGTGGGCGATGGAGCCCTGGATGTCCTGCTTGTACATGCGCTGGTCGAAGCCGACCGAGGCGCCGAAGGCCTCGACGAAGGCGTCGGTGGGTTCGGAGAAGCGGCCGGTCCAGGGTTTTTCGACGGTTTTTTCGTTGCTCATGGTCTCTCGCCGGTAAGATCGTGAAAAATTGCGGGAAAGTATATCAGTTATCTTCCAGTGGCCGCAGGTAGGGGAGGTGAAGCGTAACTTCTGATCCCCTCTCCCCTGCCCCTCTCCCTGAGGGAGAGGGGTCCTCCGTTCAGCGTCAAGACCGATTCAACAAACAATCCCCTCCAGCTCCGCATCCCACGGCGGGGTGTCGGCCAGCCACTCGGCCAGGAAGTCGATCAGGGCGCGCACCCGCTGCGGTACGTGGCGGCGCGACGAGTAGATGGCGTAGAGATGGAGCGGTGCGTGCGGGTAGTCGCGGAGAATCGGCTTCAGGCTGCCGGCGGCCACCGCTTCGTGGCAGACAAAGGTGGGCAGCTCGGCGACCCCCATCCCCGCCTCGGCGGCGCGCAGGATCAGGTCACCGTTGTTGCTGCTCAGACGGATGTGCGGCAGGTGCTGCTCCCGCCCCCGCACGGTCTCGAACCACCACTGCTGCGTTTGCGGCATGAGGTTGTAGCCGATGCCGTCGTGGCCGACGAGATCGGCGGCCTGCTTCGGCTCGCCGCGGCTTGCCAGGTAGTCCGGGGCTGCGCAATAGAGAAAACGGATGGGGCAGAGCGGCCGGGCGACCATCGAGGAATCCTCCAGCTTGCCGACCCGCAACAGCACATCGACCCCCTCCTGGATGATGTCGATCTCCCGGTCGTCGAGATCGATGTCGAACACCAGTTGCGGGTGCTGGGCCTGCAACAGTTTGATCACAGGCAACAGATGGCGGATGCCGAGGGCAAGCGGCGCATTGACCCGCAGCCTGCCGCTCAGCGCCTGCTGCCCGCTCTGCAGGCTATGTTCCGCCTCCTCCAGCTCCTCGAGGATACGCAGGCTGTTCCGGTAGAACTCCCGCCCGGCGTCGGTCAGTGTGACGCGCCGCGTGGTACGCCGCAGCAGCTGGGCGCCGAGGCGGTTCTCCAGCTCCTGCAGGCGCCGGCTCACTGCCGACTTGGCGATCCCCAGGCGCAACGCCGCCGCGCTGATGCCGCCGGTCTCCACCACGCGGACAAAGGTGTGCATCTCGTCGAAGCGGCCCATAATTGTTCACAAAAACGCAACAGTGATTTCCAATTATTGGCCTTTATTCCTGACTAAGCAACACTACACTTCTCCTCGACAACCCAACGAGGAACCCACCATGGCAGCGACAGCTCACGATTTGACCCGCACTGTTCAGCGCGAAGTGGCGGCCCTGGTCAGGGGACGCGAGACCTCCGATGGGGCAGGGGTGCGCCTGCGACGCCTCATCGGCAGCCCGGAACTGGAGATGCTCGACCCGTTCCTGATGCTCGATGCCTTCCGTTCCGACGACCCGGATGACTATATCGCCGGCTTCCCGCCCCATCCCCACCGCGGCTTCGAGACGGTAACCTATCTGCTGGCGGGGCGGATGCGCCACCGCGACAGTGCCGGCCACCAGGGGGTGCTGCGTAGCGGCGGGGTGCAGTGGATGACTGCCGGTAGCGGCATCGAGCACTCCGAGATGCCGGAGCAGGAGAACGGCCTGATGTCCGGTTTCCAGCTCTGGATCAACCTGCCGGCCGAACAGAAGATGTCGCCGCCGCGCTACCAGGAGTTCGATCCGGAGCAGATCCCCCTCGAGGGCCACCATGACGACGGTGTGATCGCCGTGATTGCCGGCACCACCGACCATGGCACCGAGGGCGCAGTGCGCCAGATCGCCGCCCAGCCGATCTACCTCGATGTCACCCTGCCGGCGGGGGCGAAGCTGCGACAGGCCATCCCGCGCGGGCACAGCGCCTTCATCTACCCGATCGAGGGGCAACTCACCGTCGAGGGGGAGTCGGGGGGGCGTATCGTCCCGGCTGAAACCCTGGCCGTCCTGGGCGACGGCGACAGCGTGCACACCCGTGCCGAGGAAGGGAACTGCCGCTTCCTGCTCATCGCCGGCAAGCCCTTCGGCGAGCCGGTGGCCCGTTCCGGCCCCTTCGTCATGAACAGCGAGGCGGAGATCCGTCAGGCCTATGCCGACTACCGCAGCGGCCTGTTCGGGCGGGTAGAGGAGTAGCGAAGTGCCCTGGCGCGCCGGAGCCGATCACTGGGGCGGGGTCGCCATCACCCTGCACTGGCTCTCCGCGCTGGCGGTGTTCGGCATGTTCGCCCTGGGATTGTGGATGACCGGGCTGACCTACTACGACCGCTGGTACCACGACGCCCCATTCATCCACCGCAGCATCGGCGTGCTGCTCTTCATCACCACCGCACTGCGGCTCGCCTGGCGCGTCATCGGCGGCCGCCCCGCGGAACAGCCCGGTCACGCACCCTGGGAGCGGGTGGCAGCAAAGCTGACCCATGTCGCCCTCTATCTGCTGCTGCTGGGAGTGATGGTGAGCGGTTACTTCATCTCCACTGCCGATGGCCGCCCGGTGGAGGTGTTCAGTTGGTTCGCGCTGCCCGCCACCCTCAGCGGTATTGACGGCCAGGAGGAGATCGCCGGCGCGGTGCACCTCTCCCTCGCCAGCGCCCTCATCGCCCTGGCGCTGCTCCACGCCGCCGCCGCGCTCAAGCACCACTTTTTCGACCGCGATCGCACCCTGCTGCAGATGCTCGGGTTGTGACCGTATGACTATGACAAAACCGACGGAGCCCGCCTCTATGAAACGCCGAAATCTCTTCCTGCCGCTACTGCTCCTGGCCACCGCCTTCCCGGTGGCCGCCGCCGACTTCAAGCTCGACGATGCCCACTCCTTTATCCAGTTCCGCATCCAGCACCTCGGTTTCAGCTGGCTCTACGGCCGCTTCAATACCCTGGAGGGAAACTTCAGCTATGACGAGAAGAGCCCCGACAAGGCCAGGGTGCAGGTCGCTATCGATGTTGCCAGCATCGACAGCAACCATGCCGAACGCGACAAGCACCTGCGCAGCGAGGAGTTTTTTGCGGTGAAGGAATACCCGAAGGCCACCTTCGTCAGCACCGGATACCAGCCGACAGGCAGCGAAACCGGCCGTCTGACGGGTAACCTGACCCTGCGCGGGATCACCCGCCCGGTCACCATCGAGGTCAGCAAAATGGGCGCGGGCGACGACCCCTGGGGCGGCTACCGCCGCGGCTTCCACGGCACCACCACCATCGCCCTGGCCGACTTCGGCATCCCCTACGACCTGGGACCCGCCGCCCGAACCGCCGAGCTGATGCTCTCAATAGAGGGTATAAAGCAGTAACGAGAGATGGGAAAAGATACGAGGGGAAGTGCTCGCCGGCCTCATCCTCGCATCTCTTCCCTCGTTTCTGCCCAGGGTGTCTCGTTTTCCCTTCAACTCTGGCGTTATGATAGGGGGGATCGGCAAAAAGGACACCCGAGACGTGAGCCAGGCCAAGCCAGCCAGCAAAGACTTTTTCCTGCCCGACTTCTGCGGACTCAACCCGGTGTTCGCGGTGGTGGTGCTGACAGAACTGTTCGCCTTCATCCTCACCCTGGCCGCCTACCCCTTCTCGGCGGATCCCTGGGGCGATCTGGCGCTGACATCGCTGTTCATGCAGTGGGCGGGGCTGACCAGCGCGTTGGTGTTGTGCCTGCTGCGGCGCCCCCTTTCACGCCTTCCCGACGCCACCGCCGGCGTGCTCGTCTATTTCCTGTTGCTGGCGATCATTACCCTGCTTGGCGAGGTTGCCCACACCCTGATACCGCTGGTGGCGCCGCCGCTCTCCAACAGCGGCCACAGCGAGTTCCTGCTGCGTAACCTGCTCATCGGCGCCATCGTCCTCGCCCTGGCACTGCGCTACTTCTATGTGCAGCACCAGTGGAAGGAGCGCACCCGCACCGAGGCCGATGCCCGGCTGCAGGCGCTGCAGGCGCGGATCCGCCCGCACTTCCTGTTCAACAGCATCAATACCATCACCAGCCTGATCCACGACCAGCCTGACGTGGCCGAGGAGGCGCTGCTCGATCTCTCCGACCTGTTCCGCGCCAGCCTGGGCGACGCCAGGCACCACATACCGTTTCGCGACGAGGTCGCACTGACCCGCCGTTACCTGCACATGGAGTCGCTGCGCCTGGGCGAGCGGCTCAAGCTCGACTGGGATACCGATGGCATCCCTGACAACGCACTGCTCCCCCCGCTGCTGCTGCAACCGCTGATGGAGAACGCCATCTACCACGGCATCGAGCCACAGCCCGAAGGGGGCACCATCCAGCTGCTCGGCAGCGTCGATGGGCGGAAACTGACCCTTCGCGTGAGCAATCCGCTGCCGGGCAGCGGCCACCGGCGCAGGCACGGCAACCGCATGGCGCTGGAGAACATCCGCGAACGCCTTGCGGTTCACTACGGCAAGGGAGCGACCCTTGGCCTGGAGGAGGCGAGCGACCGCTTTACCGTCAGCCTCACCCTGCCGCTGGAGGTGGAACAGTGAAGGCGCTGATCGTCGACGACGAGGCGCCGGCCCGCACCCGCCTGCGCCGCCTGCTCGAGGAGATCGACGGCATGGAGGTAGTCGGTGAGGCGGCCGACGGGCGCAGTGCGCTCGAGGCGCAGCGGAAGCTGCGGCCCGATCTGCTGCTGCTGGATATCCGCATGCCGGTCATGGACGGCCTGGAGGTGGCCCGCCAGCTGGCCCGCCTGCCGCAGCCCCCTGCGGTGATCTTCACCACCGCCTACAGCGAGCATGCCCTCGAGGCCTTCGATACCGCGGCGCTCGACTACCTGGTCAAACCGGTGCGCAGGGAGCGGCTGGCGCAGGCCCTGCAGCGGGTACAGCGGCTCACCCCGGCCGCGCTGGAGGGCAGCGGCGAGGAGGGGGGACGCAAGCACCTCACGGTACGCAAGCACGGCGGGTTGCACCTCATCCCCTTCAACGAAATCACCCACTTCCAGGCCGACAACAAGTATGTAACCGCTTACCTTACTGGGCGGGAGGAGCTGCTGGAGGAGTCGCTCAAACAACTGGAGGAGGAGTACGGCGAGCGGCTGCTGCGCATCCACCGTAACGCCCTGGTCAGACTCGAGGCGCTGGAGGGGCTGGAAAAGGACGGCGAGGGACGCTGCTATGTCACCCTGCACGGGGCGGGCAGGGGACCGGAGATCAGCCGCCGCCATCTGGCGGAGGTGCGGCGGGTGCTGAAGGAGAGGGGGTAGCTCCTGTAGGCCCGATATAGCGTAGCGGTATCGGGCATTATTCGCCGGACACCGCTGCGTTCTGTCCGGCCTACGCTATTCCAATGCCGAGAGCTTGACCCGTAGCGGCTTGTTACGGCGCAGCACATCCAGCGCAAGGTCTATCGACTGGTCGAGATAACCGCCGTAGAAATCAGGCGTGCTGAGGCCGACCCGCTTCGGCGCCAGTTGGGCTCCGGAACCGTCGAGAAACACCACGGTGGGCGTGACGGAGATGTTGTAGCGGCCGGTAAACTCCTCGACCGGGATCTGCCTGCCATCGAAGTCGCGCACGCTGCCGTAGCCGTCGATCTTCATCTTGCGGATCAACACCTTGTCCCCATAATCGCCGCTGCGCAGCATGGGCTTGAGAAACTCCTCTTCCAGCCGAACGCAGTAGCTGCAGTAGTTGGCAGAGAACATAAGCAGGATGGGCAGGCGCCGTTCATCGCTGGCGCTGGCGATCCGGGTAAAGTCCCTGATCTCCTCGACGATCACGTCGTTGTCGGCCAGGGCGGTCGTTGCAGCAAGGCTTGCCAGGAACACCGCGAGGAACTTCGGAAGGCGCATCATCATCATAGGAAAGGGATTATTCCGGTACAAACCGTGGAAGGATAGGTCCCCTGCGGATATCCTGCAATAGGCCCCGGGGCTCGGGAAGTGTATGATCGTAACGACACCCCGCTCTACGACAACAACTATCGACGCCAGTTTCGCGGCGAAGAAGAGATTTTGGAACGACTGACCCTATGAACAAAAAACTGATCCGCATCGCCACCCGCGAGAGTCTGCTTGCCCTGTGGCAGGCCGAATATGTCGCCACCGCACTGATGAATGCCCACCCCGGCCTGAAGGTTGAGCTGGTGAAGATGAAATCCCAGGGTGACAAGATCCTCGACACCCCGCTGGCCAAGATCGGCGGCAAGGGGCTGTTCACCAAGGAGCTCGAGGATGGGCTGCTGCGCGGCGATGCCGATATTGCGGTGCACTCGATGAAGGACGTGCCGATGGAGCTGCCCGAGGGGCTGCACCTGCCGGTGATCTGCCCGCGCGAGGATCCGCGCGACGCCTTCGTCTCCAACAAGTACCAATCCCTGGACTCCCTGCCGGAAGGGGCCGTGGTCGGCACCTCCAGCCTGCGCCGCCAGTCCCAGTTGCTGGCCCGGCGCCCCGACCTGAAGATCGAGTTCCTGCGCGGCAACGTGCAGAGCCGCCTGCGCAAGCTCGACGACGGCATGTACGACGCCATCATCCTTGCCAGCGCCGGTCTCAAGCGCCTGGAGCTGGAATCGCGCATCACCGAAACCATCGAGATCACCACCATGCTGCCGGCCTGCGGCCAGGGTGCGGTGGGCATCGAGTGCCGCACCGACGATGACGAGGTCAACGTCATGCTTGCTGCGCTCAACGACCCCAGGACCGCTGCGCGGGTGCTGGCCGAGCGAGCGATGAACCGCCGCCTCGAAGGGGGCTGCCAGGTGCCGATCGGCGGCTATGCCGAACTCGACCACGGCGTAATCGTGCTGCACGGCCTGGTCGGCCGCCCGGACGGCACCGAGGTGGTACACGGCAGCATCAGCGGCCATCCGGAAGCGGCCGAGGAGCTGGGCACGGTACTGGCCGAAGACCTGCTGGCGCGCGGGGCGGACGCGATCCTCGCCGAAGTTTATGGCAAAGAGGTCTGATCTTCACGGTCTTGGCGTGCTCGTCACCCGGCCTGTCCATCAGGCCGGTCATCTCTGCGATCTGATCACGGCCGCCGGCGGGCGGCCGATTCGCTTTCCCACCCTGGCCATTCGCGACCTGGGCACCAGCCCTGCGGTCGATGCCCGTCTCGCACGGCTGGCCGACTACCATATCGCCATCTTCATCAGCCCCAACGCCGTCCACTACGGCCTGGCCGCGATCGCCCGCCACGGCGGCCTGCCGGCCGGTATCCTGCTGGCTACCGTCGGCAACGGCAGTGCCGTCGCCCTGCAGCAGGCACTTGGTCGCCCCCCCGATATCGTCCCGCAGAAGAGCTTCGACAGCGAGGCACTGCTGGCCTTACCTGCGCTGCAGCAGGTTGCCGACCGGCGCATCCTGATCCTGCGCGGTGAAGGGGGACGCGAACTGCTGGCCGAAACCCTGCGCCGGCGCGGCGCGGCGGTGGAGTATGCCGAGGTCTATCGGCGTGAGCGGCCCGAGCCCCAGGGCGCACCCCGGGACTGGCTTGAAAAAGCTGATATCATTTCCATCACCAGCAGCGAAGCGCTGCACAACCTGGTCGCCATGACGCCGGCACCGCTACAGGGCCGATTGCTGACCCTGCCGCTGGTGGTGATCAGTGAGCGCACCGCGCAGCTGGCATGGGAACTCGGCTTCCAACAGCCGGCGATGGTCACCCGGCAGGCCGGCGATGAGGCGATACTCGAGGCGATAAGCGACTGGTCACAGCGCCAAAGGATGTAACAACAACAATGAGCGACAAGACGGAAAAAGCGGAACCGGAGACAGAGGCGGTGAGAGCTGCGCAGCTCCCTGAATCGGAGGAGGCGGCGACCCTGCCTGAGGATGCCCTCCCGGAAGAGGAGGAGCACCACCCGGTCAAACAATCCTCCGGCAGCACGCTGGCTTTCCTCGCCACCGTGATCGCACTCGGTGCGGGCGGCGGCGTCTTCTATCTGTGGCAGCAGCAACTGGCCATCCAGGGCGAGAACCGGGCACTCGAACAACGTATCGACAGCCTGCTCTCCGTGGTCGAGGAGCGCCACCGCAACCAGCTGGAGCGCATCGAAACCCTGGCCGCACACCGCCATGCGGAGAGCGAGGAACAGCTGGAAAGGGTGGAGGGGGCTATTCAGGAGCTCAGGGGACGCATCGGCATGGAGCATCGCGAATGGGCGGTGGCCGAGGTGGAGTACCTGCTGCGAATCGCCGAGCACCGGCTCGACCTGGAGCGCGACCAGGGTGCCGCCCTCGCCCTGCTGCACGAGGCACGAAGCCTGCTCGCGCTGCAGGAGCAGGCCGAGTACCTCCCTGTTTTACGCCTGATCGATACCGATATCCGTAAATTGACCGCTGTATCCCTGCCAGATCGCGGCGCACTCGCCGCAGAGCTGGCCGACCTCGCTGCGACGATAACGGCGCTGCCGATCGCCGTGGTGGAGACGACCGGGGTTGACGCGCAACCCTCTGCCGAAACCGCACCCCGCACAGCAGAGACGAGCGAGTCGAGCGGCTGGCGCCGGGTGGCCGCCATGATCTGGCAAGACATCCGCTCACTGGTGACGATCCGCCGCGAGGGGGTAGCGCCCCGTCCGCTGCTCCAACCGGACCAGCACTATTTCCTCAAACAGAACCTGCAGCTCAAGCTGGAGACGGCGCGACTGGCTATGCTCGCCGGCAACAGCCGTACCTATCGCGACGCGCTGGCGGAGGCCGATGAGTGGTTACAGCGTTTCTTCGACACCTCGGCCATGGCGGTGACCGATGCGCGGGCAACCATCGCGCGCCTCGCTGCCATTGCGCTTCAACCGCAGCTGCCGGCCATCGGCCAGAGCAGGCAGTTGCTGCAACAGGTCACCAGACAACTCCAGCCCCGCGGGAAGCCGATGCCTGAACCTGCGGCACAGAAGCCCCCCGCAGCACCAGCCGCCAAACAGGCTGCACCTGCAGTAACAGGCAAAGCACAACGGCCCGCCTCCGCTGCGAAGGAGGCCCCCGCCGGCGATGCGGCCGAGGCGCCGGCACTGCCCCAGGGTAACGGCTTATGAGGCTGCTCTTCGCCGCACTGCTGGTCCTCGGTACCGCCATCACACTTACCCTGCTCGCGCAGAGCGATCCCGGCTATGTGCTGTTCAGCTATGCAGGCTGGTCGGTCGAGAGCAGCCTGAGCCTGTTCGTGGTCGTACTCGCCCTCGCCTTCGCCGCCTTCTACCTGTCGATCCGCCTGCTGCTGGGGACCTGGCACCTGCCGAAACGTCTGGGATTCTGGCAGCGTGAACGTCGCGCCATGCGCTCGCGCAGACGGACCAACCGCGGCCTGATCGCGCTTGCCGAGGGGAACTGGGCCAGCGCGGAGAAGCACCTCAGCCGAGCCGCCGAGTTGAGCGACACCCCGCTCATCAACTACCTCGGGGCGGCCCGCGCCGCGCAGAAACAGGGCTCGGAACAGCGCCGCGACCTCTACCTCTCCCAGGCCTACCAGAGCATGCCCGATGCGGAGCTTGCCGTCGGCCTTACCCAGGCGGACGTGCAGCTCTCCCAGGGGCAGACGGAGCAAGCGCTGGCGACCCTGCGTCACCTGCTCAGCATCGCCCCCAGGCATGCCTATGTGCTTTATCTTCTGAAAAAACTCTACCAACAGCTGCAAAGCTGGGACGATCTGCTCGACTTGCTGCCGGAACTGCGTCGTCACAAGGTGCTCGACGCCGACAACCTGGCCCGGCTGGAACAGCGGATCCACGGCATGCGCCTGGCGAACGTAGGCAACAGTGTCGAGCGCCTGCGCCAGTACTGGCAGGAGGTGCCGAAGGCGCTGCACCAGAACCCGGAGCTTATCCTCAGCTATGCCGGGCAGCTCAAGCAGCTGGGAGCCGGCAGCGAGGCCGAGGCGATCCTCCATGACACTCTCCGGAAAAGGTGGGAGCCGCAGCTGATGCGCCTCTACGGCCTGGTGTGCGGCGACGACCCCAACCGCCAGCTGGCCACCGCCGAGCAGTGGCTCAAGGAACACGAGCACCACCCCGAGCTGCTGCTCGCCTGCGGCAGGCTGTGCCTGCGCAACAAGCTGTGGGGCAAGGCGCGCAGCTACCTCGAAGCGAGCCTCGGCATGGAGGCGCGCGCCGAAACCTGCTACGAGCTGGGCAACCTGCTGCATCAGCTGGGGGAGAAGGAGCGTGCGGCGGAATATTTTCGCCAGGGGCTGGCGCTAACCAGTGGCGGGAACTCGACCAATATCACCATCACCCCGCCTCACCACATGGCGGGTACGGATGCCGCTGAGGCGCACGGCGAGCATGCACGGCTGATGGCGGCAAGCGAGGCGCCTACCCTGGCAAACCAAAAGTGATGAAGTAGGCCAGATTGTAGCTGCCATGGAGCAGGATGGGCGGGACGGTGCTGTCATAGCGCTCACGGAACCAGCCGAACAGCAGCGAAGGGGCAAAGACCAGCAGCGCCCACACCGCTTGATGGCCGAGCAGGTGCAGCGCGGCAAACGCCAGGCTGGTGAGCGCGTTGGCCAGCGAGATCCCGGAGCAGGATATCCGCCCCCAGGTGCTCTTGAGCAGCAGCGGCTGCAATCCTCCCCGGAACAGCAACTCCTCCACCACGGGGTAGATCACGACAAGCCACAGCAGCCACCGCCACTGCGCTGCATAGTCAATCCCGGTGCGGGGCAGCCATAGCGTCATCGCACCGCAGAACAGCGGCCCCAGCATCAGCGCCGCCCAGAACCTGCCGTCCCGCCAGAGCGGAAGCATTACGTATATCCGCCCGCTGCCTTTCACTTCTCCGCCCACTTGCCGTCCGTAAAAAAAACCTGCATTCATCACCATGATAAACGCAGGTTTGCATGGGGTCATGCCCGCAAAGAGATATTCGTTCCCCTACCGTTCAAGCCCGGGTTTTGTACCCGCTCACCTTCCCTGTCGCGCAGGCAACCGGGAAGGTGAGCCTCGGTTCACGCCTTCCTTCCGCGCACAAGGGGAGCGATCCGGTTGCGGTTAAGCAGCAGGAGTGCGAACAGGATCAGCATCGGCAAGAGCGGATCGAACGGCGCACCGGGGGTAACGGCGCAACCGCCACCACCGCCGCCGCCGTTGGTGCTGGCCCCGGAGGTGGAATCATCGTCGCTGCCGCTATCGCCGTCACCGGCATCGGTGCTGCCGTCATCACCGGTATTGGACGGCGGGTTGTCGGTATAGCCATCGCCATCCTCATCGACGATGTCATCTTCCATCCCGTCGCCATCCTCATCGGTACCGCCGTTCTCGATCACATCGTCGACGCCGTCACCGTCGCTGTCACGGTCGCGTTGATCCGGGATGCCGTCACCGTCGCTGTCACGGGGGACTCCTCTACCGCCGCCGGGCACACCGTCATCGTTGACTTCGGTATCGCCGCTGCCGGCACGGCCGTCACCGTCAAGGTCGCTGCCGCCGCTCTCGATCACATCGGGGATCGTGTCGTTGTCGCTGTCGAGGTCGCGGTAATCGGGAATGCCGTCACCGTCGGTATCGGCTACGCCGTAGTTGAGCACCCCGCTGTCGGGTGAGGTCTCCAACGCGTCGGCCAGGCCGTTGCCGCCGACGCTGTTATCGCTGTCGATGCGGCCGTCGCCGTCGCTGTCGAGGGCGGCCGGATCGGGGATCCCGGATTCGTAGAGATCGAAGATGCCGTCGTTGTCGGAATCGAGATCCAGGTTGTCCGGCACGCCGTCGCCGTCGGTGTCGACCAAACCGTTACCCTCTTCGCTGTCCGGGATGCCGTCGTTGTCGTTATCCCGATCCGCGGTATCGGGTATGCCGTCGTTGTCGTGGTCGTCGGTATCCTTGTAATCGGGGATACCGTCGCCGTCACCGTCACTCATCGGTAGCGGCGAGGTGGCCAGGCTGTCGTCCATGCCGTCGCCATTGTTGTCGACAAGGCCATCCACCATGCCGTCACCGTCGCTGTCGACGCCGCCGGCCTGGACGATGTCGTAGATGCCGTCGCCATTGCTGTCGAGATCGAGGTGGTTGGCGATGCCGTCACCGTCGGCATCCACCGGCACCAGCATACCGCCCTCATGGACGCCGTTCTCATCCACCGCCGGCACACCCTCGCCGATGGTGCCGTCGCCATCCGGATCGCTGCCGCCGTTCTCGACCACATCGGCAATGCCATCGTTGTCGCTATCGAGATCGCGGTAATCCACTATGCCGTCGCCGTCGCTGTCCGGCGGTGTCAGCCCGCTGCCGGGGGCCAGGCCGTCGCCGTCGACATCCGGGGCGCCGCTGCCGACGATGCCGTCGTGGTCCGGGTCACTGCCGCCGGCCTCGATCACGTCGTACAGGCCGTCGTTATCGCTGTCGAGGTCGCGGAAATCGGGGATGGTATCGCCGTCGCTGTCGACGGCAACGAGCGGCCCGCCGGCGGGAATGCCATCTGCATTCACCGCAGGCATACCGTTGCCGATTACGCCGTCACCGTCTGGATCGCTGCCGTTCGCCTCGATGACGTCATAAATGCCGTCATTGTCGCTGTCGAGGTCACGGAAGTCGGGGATGCCGTCGCCGTCGCTGTCGGCAATGCTGTAGCTGATGATGCCGCTCTCCACGCCGGTCTCGACGATATCTGCCAACCCGTTGGCGCCGAAGCCGCTGTCGATTCGGCCATCATTGTCGCTATCCAGCGTTGCCGGGGCATAGATCCCGGACTCCGCCAGGTCGGTCAGACCGTCGTTATCGGAATCGAGATCCAGGCTGTCCGGCACGCCGTCGCCATCCGTATCGACCGTTCCGTTGCCCTCTGCACTGTCGGGGATGCCGTCGTTGTCGTCATCCAGATCCGCGGTGTCGGGCACTCCATCGCCGTCACTATCGGTGTTGTCGAGGCTGTCGGGGATGCCATCGCCATCGCTGTCGACCGCGCCGTCACCCTCTGCGCTGTCGGGAATGCCGTCGTTGTCGTCATCCAGATCAGTGGTATCGGGGATACCGTCGCCGTCATGGTCGCCGGTGTCTAGGAAGTCGGGGATGCCGTCGCCATCGCTGTCGGCCGGCGTCAGCGGCGCAGCGGCTATAGTGTCATCCAGGCCATCGCCGTTGGCGTCGCTGAAGTCGTCCACCATGCCGTCGCCGTTTTCATCGCTGCCGCCTGCCTGGACGATGTCGGGAATGCCGTCGCCGTTGCTGTCGAGGTCGCGGCTGTCGGGGATACCGTCGCCGTCGCTGTCGAGCGCGCCATCACCCTCTGCGCTGTCGGGGATGCCGTCGTTGTCGTCATCCAGGTCAATGGTGTCGGGGATACCGTCGCCGTCATGGTCGCCTGTGTCGAGGAAGTCGGGGATGCCGTCGCCATCGCTGTCGACCGCGCCGTTGCCCTCTGCGCTGTCGGGAATGCCGTCGTTGTCGTCATCCAGATCCGCGGTGTCTGGGATCCCGTCGCCGTCGCTGTCGGTGTTGTCGAGGTAGTCCGGAATACCGTCGCCGTCGCTGTCGGGCGGGGTGAGGCCGCCACCGCTGGTGGGCTGGCCGTTACCGTCCACGCCCGGGGTTCCGGTGCCCACCATGCCGTCGCCGTCCGGGTCGCTGCCGCCCGCTTCGATGACATCGTTGATGCCGTCACCGTCGCAGTCGAGGTCCCGCTGGTTGGGGATTCCATCGCCGTCGCTATCGGGCGGGTTCAGGCCGCTGCCGGGGGCAAGGCCGTCGCCGTCCACACCCGGGGTGCCGGTGCCCACCCTGCCGTCGTTATCCGGATCGCTGCCGCCTGCCTCGGTGACATCGTTGATGCCGTCGTTGTCGCTGTCGAGGTCGCGAAAGTCGGGTACGCCGTCGCCGTCCGTGTCGGCAACCGGGTAGTTAAGGACGCCGCTGTCGGGCGAGGTCTCCAGCACATCGGCCAGGCCGTTGCTGCCGACGCTGTTGGCGCTGTCGATGCGGCCGTCGCCATCGCCATCCAGAGCGGCAGGATTGATGATGCCGGACTCGTAAAGGTCGTAGATGCCATCGTTGTCGGAGTCGAGGTCGAGGCTGTCGGGGACACCGTCGCCATCGCTGTCGAGCGCGCCGTCGCCCTCTGCGCTATCGGGGATGCCGTCGTTGTCGTCATCCAGATCGATGGTGTCGGGGATCCCGTCGCCGTCATAGTCGCCGGTGTCGAGGAAGTCGGGGATGCCGTCGCCATCGCTGTCGATCGGTATCAGCGGCGCAGCAGCTAGGGTGTCATCCAGGCCATCGCCGTTGGCGTCGCTGAAGTCGTCCACCATGCCGTCGCCATCGCTGTCCGTGCCACCGGCCTGGACGATGTCGTAGATGCCGTCGCCGTTGCTGTCGAGATCGCGGCTGTCGGGGATACCGTCACCGTCGGTATCGACCGCGCCGTTGCCCTCTTCGCTGTCGGGGATGCCGTCGTTGTCGTCGTCCAGATCATAAATATCATGCACGCCATCGCCATCGGTATCCTCGCTGATGAGGGTGGTGGCCGGGAGGTTCGTCGTGCCGCCGCTCGAGTCGCGTTGATCGCGATAGAGGAAGTGCAGGGTATCGCCATCCTGCACATTCATGCTGCCGTCGTTGTTGGTGCCGGCGCCGGCGCTGTCGGCAGTGGCCAGGGCGGCAGAGAAAATGCCGCTGTCCGGTGCCGTTTCGGTCAGGATCACCTGCTCCTGCTCGTAGGTCCGCGGGTTGACCACCTCGACCGTTGCGGTCTGGACACTCCAGGCGTGGATATTGAGGTCGCCGTCGGCGACGTCAATCGTCAGCGCCTCGCCCGGCTGGCCGATCGTCGGCACGCTCAGGGTACCATCGACACCGGGAAGCGGGGCATCGTCGGCAACGATGGCCGTTACCGCGGTGTAGGAGGAGGTGAGGCCATAGACATAGGTGTCGACGAAGGCGTTATTGCCGATGCTGTCGCTAACGAAATCCCCCCAGGTGTGCTTGCCCTCGGGGGTCGAGGCCAGCGCACCATCGGGCAGGTTGGAGGTGCCTGCGAGGAGCGTCGCGTCGTCCCAATAGACAACGGTGTCTTCCACCGAGCCATCGCTGTTGGCCAGGTAGATGGTCATCCCATCCACATCGCCACCACTGGTCTCCACGTCGCTGGCGATGAAGTGGTACTCGCCGATGCGGGCTTCCAGATTGGCGGAGTAGCGTCCATCGGTGAGAATGATGCCGCTTGCGTCGGTGCCATCCCAGACAACCTGGTTGAGGCCGTCCACCATGGTGCCGAGCAGCAGTTTGTCGTCGGTGCCGAAGATGCCGTCGGCATTGGTGTCGATGGTGATGGCATAGGTGCCGGCCACATCGGCGTAAAATTGAAAGATGCCGCTGTCCTGGACGCCCGGCGTTCCGCCCGGGGAGATGGCATGGTCCTGGCCTTCGCTGTCGGTGAAGGTCAAACCGCCAATAATCACCGGCGGTTCGGTCGGCCGCGGCCTGGCGAGCACCGGATAACTCAAATAGAGGGGGTATTTTTCGTCAACGCTGCTGTCGCTGTCGGGCACGCTGTAACCGGAAAACGGCGCATTCACCCCCAGGTCGTTGGCGACCAGAATATACCTGTTACCGGAGTAGCGGTTGAGATCGAGCTTCCAGACGTAATCGGTCTCCACCCGCCCGCCCGGGATCAGGGCAAAGTAGTCCGCATCGGTCGAACCGCTCCTGCTGAAGGTGTAGGTATAGTAGGCCCAGCCAAGTGCCCAGAGGCGTCCACCAGCGGCGGTCGGATCGGGATAGGTTCCTGTGTCGGGGGTGACGGTGATATCGAAACGCCGGATGAGATGCCTGAACCCGAAACTCTGCATCCGTATGGTGTAGGTGCCGGCTGTGGCTGTAACGTACTGGATGGGCGAGGTCAGCGGTGCGTCCATCGGGTCGGAGCAGCTGACATTGCGTGATACGAAACCGGAACTGTAGACCTGCGCCCCCGCGGGGTCGAGGATCTCGACCGATACCGGGTCCAGATCGCCGTCACCACAGAGCGAGACGTTGAGCACCTCGCCGGCAGAGAGGATGTCCACCTTTTGCGGAAAACCCGATTTGCTGAAATCCTGGAGAGGCTGGTTCAGGCCTGCCTGATAGCTGCCTTCGGCAAGAAGACCCTGCGAAAAAACGGCAAAAGCGACCACTGCCGCTACGCGAATGTACGACCCTGTCATGTCAACCTCCTTTCACCTGCAGACGGCATTGAACCCAGACCTGAAGCAGCAAAACTGAATTCTGTGAACCTGTTCACAAATCCGATGAATACCCACACTACCAAAGTGTTTAATTAGCAGCCACTTATATTTACTGGCCTTCCTTGCATTTGCTTGCAAATCCTTGCGCGATTTTTCGCTGTCCGGCGCACCCCTTTCCTTCTCCGTTGCCCTCGATTAGACTGCCTCCGGACACAAGGAAGCGAAGAACCGCAATGCACCATCTTCATCCATCAGTGCTCATCATCGAAGATCAGTACGATTTCAGGCTGGATCTTGCCGAGTTCTTTCGTGATTCCGGTTGGCGCGTCGAAACCGCCGGCAGTGGTCGCGAAGCGCTGTTGAGGCTCGGCTCACAGGACATCGATGTGTGGATCGTCGACCCCCAACTCCCCGACATGGATGGCCTGGATTTGCTTCGCATGAATGCAATACCGAAATCCCCAGCCAGGACCCTGATCCTGACTTCGGGCCTCGAGAACGGGGATCTCGTCGACAGCCTGAAATTGGGCTGCGACATCTATCTGCCGAAAAGTGCCCCCCTGGAGGCCATACTCGCCGCAGCCGCCAATCTTGCCGACCGCAACACCAATCCGCTCAGAGTTGAAGCTGGATGGGTTCTGCGCGGCAAGGAGCTGATCCAGCTTTCCAGCGGCAACGCGGTAAAGCTGACGCCATCCGAGATCTGCCTGCTCGCCACGCTGGGAAATTCGCCGAAAATTCCGGTGGGCAAGGGAAAGCTGCTCGAATCGATCAGCCGTCCGCATGCCTCGCAGAGCAATCTTGAGGTACTGATTTCAAGGCTGCGACGAAAGCTGCATGAGGGTTTCGACAACCCGCCGCAGATCATCCCCCTGTACGGGGCCGGCTACATGATCGACTGCGCCATCTCGAGCTGACGCTACTGTCTAACAACACGCATGCCGCTGCCAATGACTCCAGCCCGCAGCAGTGGATGAGGGCTTGAGGGCTTGAGGGCTTGA